>Ga0326728_10001234_pt1 | contig 91760 bp, 87 predicted proteins | sample MB3enrmetagenome_FD_207602 | JGI IMG/M metagenome (GOLD analysis project Ga0326728, IMG submission 207602) | Lab enriched peat soil microbial communities from McLean, Ithaca, NY, United States - MB31MN | ecosystem: Environmental > Terrestrial > Soil > Wetlands > Peat | place: USA: New York... | reverse complement strand
CGTCAATAGCCAGTCGGGCAAGGGCGGCGTAGCCTATCTTCTGGAGCGCGATTACAGCCTCCGGTTGCCGCGCAAACTGCAAATCGAATTCAGCCGCGTCATTCAGAAGATCAGCGACCGGAACGGCCGCGAGATACGCCCCGCGGAGTTATGGGCTGCCTTCGAGGAGGAGTATCTCAATCAGCGCAGCCCGCTTGCCTGCATTCAATATTCCGAAAGCTCCAGCGCGGGCGACGTTACTATTTCGGCAACGGTCAATGATAGCGGCGCGGAACACGCGATTACGGGAAACGGAAACGGCCCCATCGATGCCTTTGTCGAAGCCATGAACCAGAAGTTCGGCCTTGACCTTCGTGTCGTCGATTACCAGGAGCAAGCCATCAGCAAAGGCGCATCCGCCTCCGCCATGGCATTTATCGAGATACAATTCGGCGAATCGGAATCGCTCTTTGGCGCGGGGATGAATCCGAACATTGTTACCGCATCCCTCGATGCCATCCTGAGCGCCGTCAATCGCGCATTGAGGCTGGGACAAGCCGCATTGCAGCCTGCGAAGCGCTGATCGGCCCATTTATAATCAGCTTCGAAAGGGCGCGGAGTTCTCTGCGCGGAGGTCAAAGGGAGAATATGGCGGATTTGCAGGGAAGAATTGCGCTGGTAACCGGGGCTGCGCAGGGTATCGGGCGGGCCATCGCGCTGGAGCTGGCGCAGGCCGGAGCCACGCTGGCTATTGCGGACATCAACGAAGTTAAACTGGCGCAGGTTGCGGCGGAGATTGAGGCGCTGGGCGGCACGGCGACGGCCTTCAAGCTGGATGTCTCCAACCAGGAGTCGATTGAGAACGGCGCCAAAGCGGTGCTGGACAAATTCGGCAAGGTCGAGATTCTGGTCAACAACGCCGGCATCACCCGCGACAATCTGATGATGAGCATGAAGCGCGCGGAGTGGGATCTGGTGATCGCCATCAATCTGACCGGGCCGTTTCTGCTTACCCAGGCCCTGCTGCGCCCGATGATCAAGAACCGCTGGGGCCGGATCATCAACATGGCCAGCGTGGTAGGCCGCGCCGGGCAGGCGGGCCAGGTGAATTACGCGGCCAGCAAGGCCGGGCTGATCGGGCTGACAAAATCGCTGGCGCGCGAAGTGGCCTCGCGCGGGATCACCGTGAATGCCGTCGCGCCGGGCTACATTGAGACGCCCATGACGGCGGTGCTGGACGAGAAGGTGAGCGCTGCGATGCTGGCCAATATTCCTCTGAGCCGGCGGGGGACGGACCTCGATGTCGCTCAGGCGGTCAAGTTCCTGGCCTCGGACGCGGCCTCCTACATTACCGGCCATGTGCTGGACGTGAACGGCGGAATGTTTATGGGTTGATAGCCCCTGCGCCGGACGCCGCGAAAGGAGTACGCCGGCGTCCGGAGTTCCTCATGGTGCGCGCCTGCCCAACTGATAACTTCGGGAAGGTGCGCATGGCGACGCGACCTGAAGAAACAACCACCAATCGCACCATTACGGATGCGGCGTCGCTGACGGCATGCTCTCGTGTGGAACGGCCGGCGTTCCGCCCGGCGGCATACCCATCACCGTAACCGACGCCGCCACAAAGCTGCCATCCTTCACCTCGCCCTCGATGCGCACCGTGTCGCCCACCTGCACGTCGGCCAGCGTGACCGGTTCGCGATGCTTGCGGAAGGTGGTGTTCTCGTCGGCCACAAAGCTATGAGCGGCGTTGTCCACCGAGCTCAGCAGCGTGACCTTGGTCTCGTTGATGGCCGTCACCTTGCCCATCAGCCAGGTCTTGCCGAAGTTGGCCTGCGCCTCGCGCATCTGCCGGACGCGCTCGGGATCGAACTGCATGATCGCCACAGCGCCCACCGACTTGGCGGTCGCATCCACTTCACCCATCGCGCCGATCATGTCTCCCACCTTGATCTCGCTCGGCTTGAGCATCGGCGGGGGATTGCCGCCGTCCTCGCCGCCGGAGCCACCCTGGCCGCGTCCTCCATTTCCAGCCCCTTCGCCGCGCTGCCGCATCATCTGCTTCATAATGCGGGTGTTGGCGCTGAAGTGGATCGTATACGTTTCGCCCGCATCGGTCTTGATGGTGTAGTGTTCGGCAGCGGCCTCCGTCACGGTTCCAGTGATGCCGCCGCCACCAAAGCCTTCGCCCCATCCGCCGCGCCCTCCGCGCTGGCCCTGCCCTCCGCCTCCGCCATGTCCCGGAGCCGGTGAGGGAGGAGTGGGTGCTTCCTGAGCCGAGGCGGCTACAGTAAGCACGAGGCCGAAGACGATTGCGAACAACTGACGGGTTTTCATGGCAACTCCAGAAGGCGCGATTCAACAGCCCCTGACCACTTAGACGGGAGTAGAACGCCAATGGCGACGGCGGCAGCCCCAGCTCCTGGTTCTCGCACCTGGGAAACCACGAACCTCAACCCATCAAGCGTTTACTTGGCCGCCTTGGGCGCATCCACGCGCACTAGCAGCACGTCGTGGCTGGCCAGCTCCAGCGGCATATTCTCGGTCAGCTCCACCGTCTTGCCCGTCCACAAATCCTTGCCCGTCTGCGTTCCGGCCAGGCCAAGCTTGCGCAGGTTCAGGTGGAAAGGATGGGTCGCGTACCGGTCGCTGCCGGCGTTGACGACGGCGATGGCCAGCGCGCCGCCAGCCAGATGCCGCGCCCAGACATCGACTTCGCCGTCCGAGTAAACGCGCGCTCCCTGCTTGCCGAGCCGGTCCTGATCGATCGCGATCACGTCGCGGTTAGTCAGAATGGCCTTGATCTCCGGCTTCATATTGGGCAGGTCGTTGCCCGCCAGCAGAGGCGCGGCCAGCATCGCCCACATCGAGAAGTGCGTGCGGTTTTCCGCCAGCGAGAGCTTGCCGTTGCCCACTTCGAGCATGTCGGGATCGTTCCAGTGGCCGGGGCCGGCGTATTTTTCCAGGCCTTCCTGCTGACTGACAATGGCATAGATGCGATCCCAGTGCGGGTCAATGTCGCCGGTGGTGCGCCACAGGTTGCCGCCTACTGAGGGCGCCCACTCCCACACCGCGTCCCAGCCATACTGGCAAAGTGAGAAGACAATGGGCCGCCCGGTGGCCTTCAGCGCCTTGTTCATCTTGTCGTAGGCGGCGATCATAATCCTCATCTGCTCTGCCTTGTCGTTGGGAGCCTGCTTCATCATCACCGCAGGAATGAAGCTGCACAGGTCGTATTTCAGGTAGTCGATGCCCCAGGAGGCGTAGAGCTGCGCGTCCTGCTCCTCGTGGCCCAGTGAGCCTGCGTATCCGGCGCAGGTCTTCGGCCCCGGCCCTGAGTAAATCCCGATCTTTAGCCCCTTGGAGTGGACATAATCGGCCAGCGCCTTCATGTCGGGGAACTTGGCATTCGTGTGCAGCACTCCGTTCGCGTCGCGCTCCCCCTCCCAGGTATCGTCGATGTTCACATAAACGTAGCCGGCGTCCTTCATGCCGCTGGCGACGATCTGGTCGGCGGAGTCGCGGATGTTCTTGTCTGTGACCTTGCCGAAGAAGAAGTTCCAGCTATTCCAGCCCATCGGAGGCGTCTGCGCCACCTGTACCTGCGCTGCGACCAACTTCGCCTTTGGCGCGGTCACTTTCGCAGTGGTTGGCGTTTGCGATACGGCGGTAAATGCTGTCAGTGCAAGAGCAGCAAAAGAGAGCGAAGCGAATGCGCGCATGGTCGATCCTCGTAGAAATGAATTCAGGGAAGATTCTAAGCCGGGGGAGTGCGTTAGGCAATTCCGGGCTGCCTTGCGGAGGGGTCGAAGAACGAAATTAAGCCACAACCCGCGTAACGGCGATAAAATGCGAGAAGCATAACTAAGGAAATGGATGGGAACGAGGATATTGTTTAGAGGATCGCTATGGATGCGGATGTAACCACGCTCTTTCTTGAGTTTTCCCGCCGCAAGCTGCTGGAGCAGTACTGGCCCCGGCTGCGCGGATGCGTCGAATGGCTCTCCCAGGAGCAAATCTGGTGGCGTCCCAACGGCGCCAGCAACAGCATCGGCAATCTGATCCTGCATCTGAACGGCAACGTGCGCCAGTGGCTGGTCGCTTCCTTCAACCAGCTGGAAGACACCCGCGACCGGCCCTCGGAGTTCAACGACGCCAAGTCGATGCCCGCCTCTGCGCTGCTGGAAATGCTTGCCGCAACCATGCAGGAAGCCGCGGAGGTGCTGGCGCTGCTGACTCCGGCCGACATGATCGCGTCGTTTGAAATTCAGGGCTACAAAGTCACCGGCCTGGAAGCCGTTTACCAGGCCGTCGAGCACTTCGGCATGCACTACGGGCAGATTCTCTATATCGCCAAATATATAGGCGGCAAAGATCTGGGCTTCTATAGTGAGCTGAACAAAACCGGCCGGGCTGAATGACGGCTTTGGCTGCCCATTCCTTTAGGGAACCTATGATTAAGTCGATGTTTTGCAAGGGCACGACTTCAGTCGTGCCGTAAGTACCGCAAAATCAACACGGGCTTTAGCCACTGAGGGAATTTAGATTGGCAAATTGAACGTGTTCAGAGATTCCTTTGGGTTGTTCTCTCTTGATCATCACGCACTGATCCCTTCGCAAAAGCAGGGATACTGAGAGGCCAATCCGGCACCAGGCGAAGGCCATTTGAGGAGCCGAGGCAGCAACTCAAAAAAATACTTAAGTTTCCACTTGACAAATAATCCGGGTTGATCAATACTTAAGCATGTACTTAACAATTCCCCTTGGAGGAGATGACCATGAACGAGCAACCCGTTGTACACAACACCTTTGTCGTCGAGCGCAGCTATCCCGTCAAGCCGGAGCGCGTCTTCACCGCCTTCGCTGACCCTGCCCAGAAACGCCGCTGGTATGCCGAAGGCGAACATTACCAAGTCGAAAGCTATGAGCAGGACTTCCGCGTTGGAGGCAGGGAGCATTACACCAAGGGCGGCTTCAATGAAGGCCATCCGCTGACGGGTCTCTCGCTCAAGAGCGAGAACATCTATCGGGATATCGTTCCGAACCGCCGCATCATCTTCACCTCGACCATGGCCGTTGCAGACAAGTGCATTTCGGTCTCTCTGGGCACGGTTGAGCTTCTGCCGGCCGAGAAGGGCACCGACCTGGTCCTCACATTTCAGAGCGCATTTCTTGAGGGCTCCGACGGCCCTGAGATGCGGGAAGCCGGATGGCGCGGGCTGCTCGAAAAACTGGCAAAGGTGCTTGAGAGTTAATCGCGGAACGGCGCGGGATGGCACAAGCAATGAAAAAGAAACCCAACATCGAACGTATCTTCCACGCCCTCGGCGATACCACGCGCCGGGCGATGATGGTGAGGCTCAGCCAGGGCCCCATGTCTGTCTCGCGGCTGGCTGAGCCCTTCGATATCTCTCTGGCCGCGGTCGTTCAACATTTGCAAGTGTTGGAGGAGTGCGGCCTGGTTCAAACCGAGAAGGTGGGCAGGGTGCGCAGTTGCCGCATCGAACCCACCGGTCTCGACGCGATGGAGCAATGGATCCGCGATCGCCGCTCAATCTGGGAACGCCGGTTAGACCGGCTGGGAGACTTGCTCGCTGACCAGAATGAAATCCGTTAGTGTGCCAGTCGCACCCCGAAGGCCAGCAACCGCACCATTATCAGGGCAACAAGCGCAATCAGGAGATCGGACCGAGTGAATGAGGTTGCTCGCTCAGCGTGCCGCGAATCCGAAAAGCCGAACCAGGCCCCGATGACTGCAAACAACCAGAAGACTGAGCCTGTAATGGTCGATCCGGCCAAAAAGCCCGGCAGAGGCCAATAAACCAGCAGCGTGAGCATACTCCCAATCAGCCAGGGCGCTATCGTCGTGCAGGCGACAGCTTTGATCCGAGAGAATTCCCGTGGCGCCCACCGCACCAACTCCTTTCCCATAAAAAACATGAAGGAAGGGAGGAGGATAAGACCCGTTGCCGACCCGGCATAGCGGACGGCTTTCGATATCCCCAGGAAAGTGAACGCAAGGTTGAAGTCACCTCCGAAGGCAGAGCCTGCCAGTGGGCCGAGGAAGGAATAAATGCCCACAACAGCCAGCATCAGGAAGAGGAGACCGGAGGATCTTCGTTGAAATCGCTGCCGATAGAGCAACCAGCAGATCACTCCCACGGCCAAACTGAAGATGGGGCCGGCTGCTGCGATGGTGGCTAACTGCCCCGGTGTAGCACTTGCAGCATCTGGATTTACCCACATTGGAAACAATGTCGAATTGAAGCCGAGCAGATAGCCGGTGATGGCATGCACCGCTTCATGAGGGGAAACACTGAGCGCAAATGCGGTCACAAAAAGGAAAGTAGGGCGGCAGGTGATGCCCCAGACGCTGGGTTTCGGCGCGTTTGGCAGGGACGGAGCCGGCATGGTACTCATCATGAGCGACAGTACGCGTTGCCTGCCTCTCCGGTTCCGTGCGCTACAGATATCCTCTCTGGTTTATCCCAGCGAGCTCATATCGATCACAAATCTGTACTTCACGTCCTGCCTGAGCATCCGCTCGTAGGCTTCGTTGATCTTCTGAATAGGAATCACCTCGACCTCGGAGACAATATTGTGCTGGCCGCAGTAGTCCAGCATCTGCTGCGTCTCCGGCATGCCGCCGATCATCGACCCGGCTACCGAAATCCGGCGTCCAATCAGGTTGAAGATGCTCACCGCCGGAGGCTTTTCCGGCAGGCCGACCAGGCACATCGTCGAATCCTGTTTGAGCAGCGCGGTGTAAGCGTCGACCGAGTGCGGAGCGGCGGCGGCATCCACGATGAAGTCGAAGCTATTGGTGTGAGCCTTCATCGCATCAGAGTCGCTGGAGAGCACGACCTCATCGGCGCCCAGCCGCAGGGCGTCTTCTTTCTTTCTCAGATTAGTAGTGAACTGCACCGTGTGCGCGCCCATGGAGTGAGCGAATTTGAGCGCCATGTGGCCCAGTCCGCCCAGCCCGACGATGCCCACCTTCTTGCCCGGGCCCGCCTTCCAGTGGCGCAGCGGCGAGTAAGTGGTAATGCCTGCGCATAGCAGCGGCGCCACGGCGGCCAGATCAAGATTCGCGGGCACGAGATGTGCGAAGCGCTCATCCACCACATAGTTTGAGGAATAGCCGCCCATGGTGATCGAGCCGTCGACGCGGTCCTTCGCTGCATAGGTGAGCGTGGGGCCCTGGTCGCAGTAGTTCTCGTCGCCGCGCGCGCAGGGAGCGCACCGCCGGCAGGAGTCCACGATCACGCCGATAGCCGCGATCCCGCCCACCTTGAATTTTGTCACGGCGCTGCCGGCGGCCGTAACCCGTCCCACAATCTCGTGGCCGGGAACCAGCGGATAGATTGCGTTGCCCCACTCGTTGCGAACCATGTGCAGGTCACTGTGACAGACCCCGCAGTAGAGAATGTCGACGGCGATCTCCGTAGCGCCCGGCTCGCGGCGGGTGAAGTTGAAGGGAGCAAGCGGCGATTGCGCGTTGGGAGTACCGTAGCCTTTGGTTGTGGGCATGAGAAAAATCCTTTCAGAAAAAGAGTCTACAACATTTTGGTATGGATTAACCGGGGAATCAGGATGGCCGTTGGGCACAGGCTACTCGTGGAATGCGTTGCAGGTCCGGAACATACTCGATCTGCTCAAAGCCGGAGGTTGCGAGCAATTCGCTGATCGCAGCCGCTTGGCCGAAGCCAATTTCGAGCGCCACAAAGCCGCCCGGAGTCAGCGCGCAGAAGGCTGCTGGAATGAGCCGCTGGTTGACTGCGAGGACATCGTCACCAGCAAACAATGCCAGCGCGGGCTCGTACTCACGCACCTCAACAAAGAGCGACTCGCGGTCCGCCTCCGCGACGTACGGTGGGTTGGAGACGATGAATTCAAACTTCTCATCAGTGACCGGCGCGAGCAAATCACCTTCAAGAAAGCGAACGGTGACTCCGTTGCGCCTGGCGTTTTCACGGGCGATGGCCAAGGCAGGCTTGGAGAGATCGATGGCTGTAATGTATGCTTGCGGCAATTTGTGCGCCAGCGCAATGGCGATACAGCCGGAGCCTGTGCCCACATCAACAATGCGCGGGGCGGGGAAATTCGCCGCTAACTCCAGAACTTTCTCCACCAGGTGCTCGGTCTCAGGGCGCGGAATCAGTACGTCGGGTGTAACTCGAAAGGGCAGCCCGTAAAACTCCGTCTCGCCGATGATGTATTGGATAGGTTCGCCGATTGTACGTCGAGCTAAGAGTGCATCATAGAATTCACCTTGTTCCACTTCGAAGCCATTGTTGGTGTGCGCCAGCAGCCACGCTCTGTCATGTCCAAGTGCATGGCATAGAAGAATCTCAGCATCCCGCCGTGCTCGCTCAGGATGCGGACCTGAAACGAGTTGCGCCTCTGCGTACTTGAGGATCACTCTTAGTGGGAACATAGTGTTTCCTCACGCCGCCTGGCCGCCGGCCTTCAACTGCTCGGCCTGGTAGTGAGTAATCAGCGCATCGACGATCGGCTGCAAGCGGCCCTCCATCACCAGGTCAAGCTGGTGCAGCGTCAATCCAATGCGATGGTCGGTCAGCCGGTTCTGCGGAAAGTTATAGGTCCGTATCTTTTCGCTGCGGTCGCCGGTGCCCACCATCTGCTTGCGCTCCCGTGCCAGCTCCGCATTCTGCTTCTCCATCTCCATCTCATAGAGCCGCGAACGCAGCACGCGCATTCCTTTTTCGCGGTTCTTGATCTGCGACTTTTCATCCTGGCAGCTAACTACGGTGTTCGTCGGAATGTGTGTAATGCGCACCGCGGAGTAAGTCGTGTTCACCGACTGCCCGCCCGGTCCCGACGAGCAGAAAGTGTCGATGCGAATATCCTTGGCTTCAATCTTCACATCCACCTCCTCGGCCTCGGGCAGCACGGCCACGGTGATCGCCGAAGTATGCACGCGCCCCTGCGCCTCGGTGGCTGGAACGCGCTGCACGCGATGCACACCGCTCTCCCACTTCATCTGCGAGTAGACCCGCTCGCCCTCGATAATCGCGATCACTTCCTTGTAGCCGCCCACGCCCGACTCGGACATCGAAAGCAGCTCGATCTTCCATTTGTGCTGCTCGGCGAAGCGCTGATACATGCGGAAGACTTCGGCGGCAAAGAGTGAGGCCTCGTCGCCGCCCGTGCCCGCGCGGATCTCCAGAATCACGTTCTTCTCGTCGTTGGGGTCTTTGGGCAGCAGCATGATTTTGATCTCTTCTTCCAGGGCCGGCTCGCGCGGCGCAAGCTGCGCAATCTCTTCCTCGGCCATCGCGCGCATATCCGGGTCGGCCAGCATCGCGCGCGCTTCGGCCAGGCCCAGGCGCACCAGCTTCAGCTCGCGAAACTTCATCACCGGGGATTCCAGCGCGCTCAGCGCCTTGCCCGCCTTCTGGTACTTTTCGCGGTCGTTGACAATCTCCGGCAGCGAAAGCTGGGCGGAAAGCTCTTCGTAGCGCTCTTCCATCTGTTGCAAACGGTCAATCACGGGAAAACCTCATGGGCACCGCTAAACTCAATCGCCTGTGCCGGGGCGTGTTGCTGCTGCTGTGGGGATGAATCTGAAAAAGGGCAAGGAGCGAGTGCAGGCGGCGAGCGCCGCTAGAGCAGGGCCGGGATGGGCTGATGGAGAACCACTTCGCTATCTATTCTATCGCAAAATGAGAGCATAAGCATTACAGAAAAGGATTGACAACCTCAACGCCATCGACGACCTGCCCGTGCTGTAGGTCTTCAGTGAGAAGGACGCGGCAACCCGCCTTCCTGGCACAATGAAGTATCAGCGCATCCCAGTAAGAGATCCGGTGCAGCCGATGGAAGTCGATTGCTGCGAGAATATCCGTGATGACCGGCTCTACAAGGTAGAGACGGGAATAGGTCTCGACCTTTTGCCGGGCCAATTCAGGATCGAGGCCGAGCTTGCCCGTGGCATTCACAAAGTATTCCTGCAGCACCTGCAATGAAACCACGCCCGTGCGCTGCGCTGTATGCTCCAGGACAATCTCCAACGCCCGCCGCTGCTTTGAGAGGTGGTTGGGGTCATCGCAATAAAGAAGTATATTCGTGTCCAGAAAGGTCCGCGGAGTCCGCGCCGCAGGAGCAGCAATCGCGGCTACTCTCTTGCCGGACCTTGTGATGATTATCTCTTCGCCCTTTTCCACCAGTTCAGTCAGACGGGAGAGCTTCGACTTCGGGCCATCGGGGCTCATGACCGCGGCCACCGTAGACGCTCTTCATACACGTCTTCGCGGTTCCACTTCCAGTTGGCCTCGGGTTTTCCCAGCCCTGAGGTTCTTTCAAGAAATTCCAGATCGCGTTCCACGTTGTCGTCCCCGGCCACGTACCGGAGATGCTCGCGAATCTCTTGGTTGACACTCTTGCCGGTGGCGCGCAGTTTCTCCCGCGCCCGCTCGACAATTTGCTCGTCAATGGAGAGGGTGATGTTCATAAGCACAGTATACGTGCGCACATAACCTGTGTCAAGCAGTCGGTTGCCGCCCGAAAGACAATCAACAGGTTGCACTGCCCGTACCTGCGGAACCCACTGCCGCACCGGTGCGTAGTAAACTCATATCGATTCCTTCAAGGAGGCAAGTATGTTTTGCAGCGGATGTGGTCAGGCATTACAGCCGGAGCAGGGCTTCTGCCCGCAGTGTGGCCGTCCGGCGGCGCCGCCGGTTCCCCCCGTGCCCGGCATTGAGTTCGAACTCCAGAACTACGCCGGCAAAATCAAGGCGCTCGGAGTCGTCTGGCTCATCTATGCCGCCTTTTCCCTGTTGACCGGAATTGTCGGGCTGGCCTTCGCCAATGCCTTCCTCTCCGGCCGCTTCGGCCCCTGGATGCAAGGGCCCTGGGCGCACAATCCCATGCCGCCGATGTGGTTTATGCCGGCCATCCTGCATTTCGCCTGGGTCTTTCTGGTGCTGCGCGCCGGCCTGGCGCTGGCCGCCGGATGGGGCCTGATGGAGCGTGCGCAGTGGGGACGCATCGTGGCCATCGTAGCCGCCATCCTCAGCCTGATCAAGTTCCCCTTCGGAACCGCCTTGGGCATCTGGACCCTGGTGGTCCTGCTGGGCTACCGCAACACCACGCTCTACGACCAGCTTTGAATACAGTTCACTAATCTGGGGCCCCACCCTCGCCGCGTTCTTGTATTTGCGGCTTCGGGGTCCCCGGCAACAGGTCTTCGTCGCTGGGGTGATTTAGGGTGGGAACCACTGTCCACTGTTCTACAATCTGAACCATGAGTTTCCCTGAATCACGGATGCGCCGCCTCCGCCGCACCGAATCCCTCCGCGCCCTCGTCCGCGAGACCGCCGTCACGCCCGGCGACCTGATCTACCCCCTCTTCATCTGCCCCGGCGAGGGCGTGCGCCGCGAGGTCGGCTCCATGCCCGGCGTCTTCAACCTCTCTGTCGACGAAGCCGTCCGCGAAGCCGAGCAGGCCGCACACCTGGGCCTCGGCGGCCTGCTGCTCTTCGGTCTGCCTGAATCCAAGGACGAGCAGGGCTCCGGCGCTTATGATGACAACGGCATCGTACAGCAGGGCCTCCGCGCGCTCAAAGCCTCGCCAGCTTCGAAGAAGCTGGTCCTCATCGCCGACGTCTGTCTTTGCGAGTACACCAGCCACGGCCACTGCGGCATGGTCGTCGATACCATCGATGGCTTTGAAGTCGAGAACGATTCGACCCTCGATCTGCTCGCCCAGACCGCGGTCAGCCAGGCCCGTGCCGGTGCTGACGTTGTCGCCCCCAGCGACATGATGGACGGCAGAGTCGCCGCCATCCGCCGCCTGCTTGACAACGAAGGCTTCGCCCAGACGCCCATCCTCAGCTACGCCTCCAAATTCGCCTCGGCCTTCTACGGACCCTTCCGCGAAGCCGCCGCCTCCGCGCCCCAATTCGGCGACCGCAAGACCTATCAGATGGATGGCGCAAACCTCCGTGAGGCCCTCTGCGAGATCGAGCTCGACCTCGAAGAAGGCGCCGACATGATCCTGATGAAGCCCGCCATGCCCTACCTCGACGTGATCCGCGCCGCCCGCGAGCGCGTCGACGTACCCATCGGCGCTTACCAGGTCTCCGGCGAGTACTCCATGCTCCAGGCCGCCTTCCAGAAGGGCTGGCTCGACCGCGACCGCGCCATCCTCGAATCGTTAATCAGTATTCGCCGCGCCGGCGCTGACTTCATCGTCACCTACTTCGCCAAAGACGCCGCCAAGCTGCTGGAATGAGCGCAATTTCGGCCCGCTATTTGGTCACACATTCCCATTGTGTGCGATATCGCACAATGACGAGCCAATGCCGGAGGCTCGTTGGTTTTTGCAAATGTCGCTTATCTGCCGATGATTTTGAAGCTGACTGCTCAAATTGGGCAGCAGTTTTACTTGCAAACCAAGAATGGAAGAGGGAAATCACCAGTGAATTGGTGCAGAAGAATAAGGATGTCCGTCGTGATGTCTGAATCACGGCTAACTCGGCTCTGATGCCATTTTTCGGGTTGGAGAACCGGGGCCTCGTGTTACGGTGGAATCAGAATGAGCAGAAAAGGCCTTAGTCCTGCACGTCTAGAGGCATTCTCCGATGGCGTCATCGCGGTCATCATCACCATTATGGTGCTGGAACTGAAGGTGCCGGGGCCAGACGGCCTAGCCGGTCTGCTCGTGGTGCTGCCCACCATCTTCCTCTACCTACTCACCTTCGTGCAGATAGGTATTTACTGGGTGAATCATCACTATCTCGTCGACGAGGTGGAAACGGTCAGCCACGGTATTTTGTGGGCCAACCTGGTATTTCTCTTTTGCCTCTCGCTGTTTCCGTTTGCGACTGACTGGATCGGCGTCAAGGGGCTGTCGTCGTTCACCACCGCGCTCTATGCTGCTGTCAGCATTTTTCCGGGACTCGGATATATGGCGTTGTGGATCCAAGTACGATCGCAGAGTGCGGCACCCGCGCACGCAAGTTGGGGCAAGCAGATAGCGTCCGTTTCACTTTATCTCACAGCGATTCCCGTGGCGTACTATCGGCCTGCCGCCTCTCTGGCGATAATCGGGATCGTTGCGGTGCTCTGGCTGCTACCGCCGAAGGTCCGGGTACCCTGGGGAGGGAGATAAATGCAAATCTCCGCGGTGGATAGGTGCCGAGCCCAAGGAACCCACTCTCCTGCAGGCGGGTAAGATGTGAATTCACAGTCGTAGCCGGTTGACCGTCCGGGTGCCCCATCCTTCGTGCTCTTTGCGAAGGGTGGGAATCCACGAACTCTATGCGAGTTAAATGCGAGCGTTTGGTCCCGCCGCAACAGGCCGGAAGCGGTAGGCCGGGGTTTTAACCGCGGCAACTAGCAATTTTCTGGTATGCGCTCCAGAATTCCCAGCTTGCCAGCCATGCGCGTGGAGATGCGCATGGGGATGCGCTCCTGCTCTCCAAGTGTTAGAAGAATCAACGGCCGCATGAAGTATGTGGTTTTGCTCAATTGGATTTCATTCCAGGGAATGCGAAGCGGCGGATGGCCGATGCGCAGAATCAACAGCACGGAAAGATAGAGTGCATCCTCGGCCGCGGTCATGCGGATGATAAAGCTGTAGTGCGACCAGTAGCGCGTGTAGACTGTGTAGGGAAATGGCCCCGCGCTCTTGGTCACGCCATACGGCTCCGATTCCGCTCGGAAGCGCTTGGAGAGCGTATGCCACCCGGTGAGAACGCTGGAGAGGAAAGATACAAAACAAAAGACGGCTAAACTGACTGTGGCCATGATGACCACAAAGTTAGGCGGCAATTGGTTCGGGGCAGCCTGCATCATCCACCACTCGCAAATACGTTATCAGGCCGCCTGGGCCACTTTCTTTGCGGCCTTGAGCAGCACACGCAGCGCGTCATTCACCGCGTCCGCGTCGGGGAATGCGGCGGCTACATCTGGGGCTAGCGTCACCATCACCACATCCTGCGGAAAACGCTCCACATATTTGCCGCGAACGGCATGGGTAAAATCGTATTCTTTGCGCATATCCTCTTCATTATCCATGAAATTGCGATTGCTGCTCATACCGTCTCCTTTCCCTTGGCTCAGCTTTTCGGGCGCTGATGAGCCGAATTGTCCGTTCATTTTCAGTATGCACCACAACCAGGAGCAGTTGCCGAAATGATTTTCCGAGGGCGAGCCAACGCTCCTCCTCTTGAGAATGCTCCACATCGGGCTGAACAAGCAATAGGGGGTCGCGAAAAACTGTTGCCGCTTCCTCGAAATCTACGCCGTGTTTCCCCTTATTGAGCAGAGCCTTAGCGGGATCTCAGAGGATTGACTGAGGAGGCATTTCACACCCCCACCGGAAACGGCTTGGGGCTGGATTCGTCGGTGTTGGCGCCTGCGCCGCTGCGCCAGCGCTCGAAGCGCCCTTGCAGCAGGCTCATCAGCCCGGTGTACCAATAGCCAAGCACAAACAGAATCAGGAACGGCACAGTCAGGTAGTTGTGGCGCAGGATGATGAAGACAATCCCCCAACAGAATAAGCCGCCGATGAGCAATTCGATCCATGGGGTCAGCTTCAGCCGTTTGCGATACTTGGAGGCCTGCGACTTTTCGCCCTTCTTGGCCACGCGATACTTGGGCGTGCGCACAAATGCGCTCTTGATGCCAAAGAGAGCCTCCATCACCGCCTTGGTGTTGGTCACTGTAAGTCCAATGCCCAGCGCCATCAGAAATGGCAGATAGTAAATCGTCTTCAACCAGGTCTTAGGAAATAACTCGCGCTCGGCCATCAAATAAAACACCGCTATGGAGGCTGTGGACGCGGTAAACAGCGGCACGTCGAAGATCAGCATCTGAAACCAGCCCTGATAAGAGCGGCAGATCATCGCGGGGATCAGCAGCGCCGACATGACAATCATCAGCGGATAACTCAGGTTTGCCGTCAGGTGGTAGACGGCTTCGATCTTGATCTTGCGCGGCACATTTGACTTGAACATCATCGGCAGCACCTTGATGCTGGTCTGAATCAGCCCCTTGGCCCAGCGCGCCTGCTGCGTCTTGAAGGCGGTCATCTCAATGGGCAGCTCGGAGGCGCACTCCACTTCGGGCAAATACTTGAACTTCCAGCCGGCCAGCTGCGAGCGATAACTCAGGTCGGTGTCTTCGGTGAGCGTGTCGTGTTGCCAACCGCCGCCGTCGCTGATGGCTTTGATCCGCCACATTCCGGCCGTGCCGTTGAAGTTGAAGTAGTCGCCGCTGCGCACCCGCGCGCCATGCTCGATGATGAAGTGCCCGTCCAGCAGGATCGCCTCAATCTGGGTCAGCATGCTGTAGTTGCGGTTCATGTGGCTCCAGCGCGTCTGCACCATGCCGATCTCCGGCTCGGCGAAGTGGTGGATCACCTTCATCAGCCAATCCGGCGGCGGCACAAAGTCGGCGTCGAAGATGGCCACGTACTCGCCTTTGGCCACCTTGAGCCCGGCGTCCAGCGCCCCCGCCTTGTAACCATGGCGATTGGTGCGGTGAATGTACTCGATTGGATGGCCCAGCGCCGCATAGCGTGCCACAATGCCGGCGGCCACCTGCTGGGTCTCGTCGGTCGAGTCGTCCAGCACCTGAATCTCCAGCTTCTCGCGCGGATACTCCATCGCGCAGACCGCCTCGATCAGACGGTCGATGACGAACTGCTCGTTGAAGATGGGCAGTTGAATGGTCACCCGCGGCAGCTCAGCGAAGTGCTTCGGAGGATTGGGATTGTAGTTCTTCTTGTACTTGAAATACAGGTAGCACATGGTGTAGCGATGCACGCCGTAGAGAGCCAGCACGATCATCACCGCAAAGTAGGGAAACAGCACTGCTTCGTCAAACCAGTTCAAGCGGTAGGGCACACTCGATAACGGATCGGCAAACAGATTCTTCAGTGCGTGGATCAGGCCCTTGTGCGGCGCAAAAGCCAGCAGTGCGCTGAGGCGCATCGGCAGCCCGCTCAGCAGGCTGGCGGCAGAATTCATCGAGCTCTCAAGAGCGGCAAACAGGGCAGGCCTCCGCGATACCAACACCGGCAATTGTAGCCGATGCGGGCTGCGGCTGGAGCTTGAAGGCGGCTCGCCTCATTCCACGCTCAGTGGGTTGCCGTCCTGGATGGAGGAGAATACGGCGCATCCGCAGAGGAAGGCCCGCGCGGCTGGCTCGAGTCTCCGCCGTCTCCGGTCAAAATCCGCGTCTCGGAACCGAAGCGGCGATATTGCCCAAATGCAACGTCATTCAGATAAGTCTTGGTGGAGCCCTTGTAATGCTGCTTGGAATACATCCCGCTCTGCTGCGCGGTATGCGCCTGCAAAATGGATACGCTCTTTGTGGGGCAGATATATTTTTTCCCCGCGATCTCCATCGGGCCGTATTCGACCTGAATGCCTGCTCGCGAAACCAGCTCCCCGGCCGAAAGATCGGCTTCCATCGTGATGCGTAGGATGGCGCCGCTCGCGGGATCGAAGACAATCTCTCCGTGATAGCTGACGATTTCCCTGAAGACACGTATATCCGGAATACCATTAAAGGCGTTCCAATCGAAGACGCAGCAGAATTGCACCGGATAATGCGATTTCTCGCTGGGGACCGCGTAATGAAAAACCGCCACTTTTCCGCCCACGCCCAGCTCCCAGCGGCCCCATGTAATCTTGCCCTGAAGCGCATCGGCTACTACCCGGCTCAGAATCGGCCCAAACTCGCCCTTGACCTCCAGGCCGCCTACCTTCGGACCGTGCTTCAAGGCATTCTCATCCACTACTTCCTGACGGTCGCGGTACGTCACCATGACGCTGGACCTGCCCACGGAGTGCAAGGGCATGGCGGCAACTGTGGCTATGCCGGTTTCGCCCTGCACATCCTCTTGCGGCTTGTCCTCGAAGCCGGTCGTATCCCGCACCGCCATCAGATCCGGCAACTGACGGACGGTCGAATTGACATAATTCACAATCCCGGTCAGCATCTGCCGTGCCGCGGCCGCGTCCGGAGCGGCATTCGCTAGAATTTCCCCAGCCGGCGGATCGAGAAATGCCGCAGAATCGGCCAGGATCACCAGCGCTTCCTGAGCCTTGCTGCCCGGCAAATTCGCTTTCAAACGGGTGAGTTTGGCCGTGCTTATCCGTTCGGTGAGTTCGATGCCGGAAAGCTGCTGCGCCACCTCTGCATCCGGCCGGTCGTGCGCTGTTGCCAGCTCCTGCTCCAGTTGCGCAACCGTAACCTTGGCCATCGGAGCTTCTTTCGCCGCAAACGCCGGAAAAGCAAAGCCAATTGTCAAAGTCAGCAATAACAGGTTCCGCATCTGATCATCTCCTTGTCGAGCTTCCGCTGAACGCTGCCGTTCTTTACTGTTGACTCGCAACCCTGTCAGCTCACACTGTTTGATGGCGCGCCATCGTACTAACTGAAGAGCTTTGATGCACCGCTCCCAAACGGCCTATCCCAGTCCTAGTTTTTCTTTTCAGCCTGCGGCTGCGCGAGTTGTGACTTCTTCAGGAATTTCCATGCCCTCTCGTTGACGGCTCCATCCACCGTAAAATAATCGTGGTTATGTCCGGGCATGACGTTCAATTCCACGGGATAGCCGTTGGCTTCCAGGATGGCTTTCGTCTGTCTTACACTTTCCAGCGAATAGACCGAATCCAGGTTTCCGATCCAAATGGCGATAGGTATCCGTCGATTGGCGAGAGCGAGAAGCGAGCCATAATCGCTACTTAGTGCGCCGGCGTGGACTGCCGCGGCTGCATAGTAATCACCCTCGGCAACGGCAAGAGAAAGGACATACTGAGCCCCGGCGGAGTGTCCGAACAGATAAATGTGGCTGGTATCGATGGGATGTTGAGCTTTCACCTGCTCGATCACGGCGCGGAATAGGCCCGGCGGGTTCAGTTTTCTGTTCCAGCAGTCGATGGAATTTAATCCTTCCGCATTCGGGGCCACGATAATGAAATGCTCCCTGGCCGCCAGATCTTTCCATGAGTCGGCCATTGGTAAACCGTTGGCTGGTTCGTCTATCGGGTAGCCGTGCAAGATCATCAAGACCGGCATCGGGTCCGCGACCTCGGGCACGTACAAATAATAAGTTCTGACTCTGCCCTCAAACTCGAAGGTCTGCTTGGTGATCTTGGTTTTGGCGCATACTGGCACGGTCACCGCCAGCAACAAGAGAATCCATCCAACTCGCTTCATATGTCTCTGTCCTTTCTGCAATGATCCCGAATTTCCATTTTGTTTTCGCTGGGAACTTGTTGAAAAATACCTGGCCCTGTGTCAGGGCATAACTTCACCGCGGTCCCATCGACAGGTCTTCGTCGATGGGGTGGGAGTTCATCCGAGTTACGATTGCAACAAGTTCCTGGAACTCAAAATGGAAAAATGGGTTAATAACTCAGTGTCCATTTCCCGATCAGTGAGTTACAGCACGGGAGGAATTGGAATTCGCTGAATCCGCGGAGGCCGAACCGGGGGGCGCACCCGGTTCCACGCGAGTCCCGGCCGGATTCCGCGATTCCGTGCCGAAGCTGCGAAATTGCGTAAATGCAACATCTTTCAAATAGTTCTTGGTCGGACCACTGTATTTCGACATAGCAAACATCCCGGTGGGCAGTGCATCATAAGCCGTCAAATTGGAGACGCTTCTTACCGGACAGATGTATTTCTGTCCCCCTATCTCAACCGAACTGTATTCGACCATGAGGCTGGCTTTGGAAACCAGTTCACCGGGGGGAAGTTCATACTCCATCGTGATGCGAAGCACTGCGCCACTCGCAGGATCGAAGACAATCTCGCCGTGATAGCCGACGGTCTCCTTGAACGGGCTCACGGCCGGAAGGGCGTCCTGTCTTAATCCGTAGTACTGGCAGCAGAACTGCACCGGGTAGTGCGACTTCTCGCTGGGAACCGTGTAGTGGAAGACCGCTTCTTTCCCGTTTGCGCCCTGCTCCCAACGGCTCCACGTAATCTTCCCTTGAAGCGCATCACCCACGGTCACCACGAGGACCGGTCCAAACTCGCCCCATGAAGTCAGGCCGCCAATTGGCTTTCCAACCTTCACCGCTTTCCCATCCACTGCTTCCTTGCGGTCGCGGTACGTGACTGTGACGCTGGATCTTCCGATGAAGTGCAACGGCATGGCAGCTTCCGTGCTTATGCCGGTTGGACCCTGCACATCCTCTTGCGGCTTGTCCGCAAAGCCATTCGTTTCCCTCACCGCCATCAAATTCGGCAACTGGCGTATGGTGGTATTCACGTAATTCACGACCTGCGTCAGCATCTGGTGCGCCGCAGCTGGCTCCGGCGCGGCGTCCGCGGGAATCTCCGCCGCCGGCGGTTCGAGAAATGCCGCCGAATCGGCCAGGATCACCAACTGCTCGCGGGCCTTGTCGCCCGGCAGATCCCCTTTCAGTTGCGCCAGCTTGGCTGTGTTCAGCCGCTCGGTAAGCTCCAGGCCGGAAAGCTGCTGCGCCACTTCTGAATCCGGCCGGTCATGCGCCGTTGCCAGCGCCTGCTCCAGTTGCGCAACCGTTACCTTGGCCACCCGAGCAGCCTTCGCCGCCTTCGGCGTGATGAAGTCGTGTGAATTCATGGGAGTGGGGGCGGCCACTCCCTGGCTCGTTCCTGCCAATTGCTCCTCAGGCTGGCCATTCGACTCGCGAGGCTCCGCGATCGAATACGGACTCTCCCCCTTGCCGCTGTTTTCCAGAACCTTCTTGCCTAAATGATCAGCTCTCGATGAATTGGGACTGTTGGCCATCTCGCTGGTGGATCCAGGCGATGGAATTGGAATCTGATTGACCTGGCTCTGAGGTGCGGGTAGCTGCGCCAGCAACGTCAGGTACTTGTCGCGGTCATGGCTCCATGCGATCTGCTCTTCAACCGGCGCGACGCCCAGGTTGCCGCTCGTCGCCACCTGGCCGCCGGCCTCGATCAGCGTATCCATTCCGTCATGCATCACGTGTACAGAGCCTTGCAGGACCGCCACCCGCGAGCCTTTGATTCCGGCATTGACGGAGAAGATCGTCTCTGTGAATGCGATGCGGCAATCCGGCGTCTTCACATACAAATGACCGGAGACGCGCTTGGCGGCTTGCACGATGACGGATCCGTTGTCGAGCGTGACGGTCATGCTGCGGCCCCTGGCTCCGACTCCAAGGTCGCTTCTTTCATTGACCTCAACGGTCGATCCATCTGTGAGCTGAAGAACGGCATGCGCACCCCCGCTCGTGCGCAGACGTTCGCCCTCGGCTAATTTGTCTCCGGCAGAGAGCGGACGATCTCCCGTATTGGAGATGCGATAGGCGATGCCATCGACGGATCGCACCTCTGCCCGGACTCCCGGCGGAATTTGCCAATAGGCCTTGTAGAGAAAAAGCGCGCAAGCCATGAGCGCAAAGCACGCGCCCAGCGCCCAGCCGAATCGCAGTGGCTGCCAGGCAGACGCGCGTGCCGTGACGTGCTTGGACCTATCCACGATTGCCAGCCGCGGTGCGTTGCTGAACCGGTCATGGCTGGCGACGAAGTCAATATCGAGACGGGCGGCGACTCGCCCGGCGGAGGCTGCGACCTGCGCGGCATCAGGTTCGTCGGCTTGCATTGCCCGTACAGCATCATTCAGAAGCTTCTCGTCTTCGCGTCTCATTGTCTTCCCCGCCCCAATTCTCTGAGTCTTTTTTTCAGAATGGTTCGCGCCCGATGAAGGGTCACAGCAACAACCGCCTGCGAAGTTCCCATCAAGACCGCGATCTCCCGATTCCCTAGATCTTCCAGGTAGCGCAAGGTGAACATTTCCGCAGCGCGCGGAGCCAATTCGCTGATCGCAAGCCTGAGCCAGGCGCCTAACTCCCCGTTTGAGGCGTCTGCTTCAGGGGAACTACCCTGCCAGGCAGAGACATCGCTTGCGGCCTCGAGCGGTACCGCCGCTGCGGTTTTCTGTCGCCTCAGCAGATCGAGAGCCCCGTTGATCGCGGCTCTGTAAAGGTAGCTGCCGGCATTCGCAATGGGCGGCCCTTTCCCGCCGGCCAGCCGCAGAAACACCGCCTGCGCAACATCCTCCGCATCGGCCATGCTGCCGGTGATGCGCCAGGCCGCAATGAGAACGCGCCGATGATGCTGCGCGAACAATTGCGAAAGTATCTCACTGCTCTCCATGGACGGCATGACTGGGCTTGCAGCGGCCACCGGCTCACCTTCTCGTCTTTTCATAGAGATGACGCTCCAACCAGACAATTATTAATCCAGCCGGGAAGGTTTACGGTGAAGTCGCCTGGGGTGTTAGTTAGTTTCCCACCGGCGTTGCCGACCCGCGAAGGCATGGAACTGTAGCCAGTCCTCGTTATTTCTGGCGAAAGGATGGGGAAGACCCAACTTTTAACCAGCTGTGTTCATGAGGAACAATCCGACTCGCCGCAGTAATTTACACAAGCAATGAGCCCGTTAACTTGCTAACTTGCGATCACCGCGAAGCGGTGGCTAACATGCTGATTTTGTTTATAAAACCTCTCATACAACCATGATGTACATAGGGAGTCCAGGGACAGAATCGTCCATTTTTCGTCAGGCAGGCCCGCGCACACGCTGCCCTACAGAATTCCCATCACCCGCAGCCGCACCAGCCCCCCAGCTAGCACGCCGATGGGCGAAATCGCCACCTGCGCCAACTGAATCCATACCGGATGCTTGCCCCGCGATTGCAGCGCGCTCAGCGCCGCCAGCGCCAGCACCACGATCCCCAGCGCCAGCACATGAATCAGTGGGTTGGCCGCGGCTACCCACGCGGTCACATACCCGCCCGCCGCCGCCGCCACGAATGAAGAACCCAGATTGACGAAGGCGTATGAGGCTTGCGGCTTGGCCTCCGAGCCCGCCCAGCTAGGCACAGATCGGGCGACCAGCGCCGCCAGCCCCATCACCAGCGCCACCATCACGGCAAAGCCGGCCATGAGAGCTAAAAATGCATGAGCAATCACCACGGCCGATTCATCCCTTCCGGCTGTGTGCCCACCTCGCCCCGCTCAATCCTCTCCAGAAAGGCCCGCGCCAGCTTGCGTTCACCCGGATGGCTCTCGCCATGCATCGAGCATAGGTCGAGAAACTCGTCGCACAGCGCGTTCTGCTCTTCCTGCTGCGCCAGAACCCCCTGCAACGCCACCGCCAGGTCGCGCAGCCGCGCCGCCTCCGGCCAGGCGCAATCTTCGTCCTCGCTCAGCAGCGCAACGTCGGAAAACAGCCCCCGCCGCCCGCGCGCGCACTCATCCAGGCAAGCCATCAGTTGCTCGCAGAAAGCCTGCACCAGCACCTCCATCTGACCGGGTTCCTGAACCTTTTCGACTTCGCCCTGCGGGTCCATGTCATCCTCAATTGTCTACTGTCGTATCAGCCACAATTCTCTTGGCTCATACTCTCGGCGCAAAATGAAAATATCTTGGAAAGAGAACGGAGTTTGTCGTCTTGCGGAACGGCCATTGCATGCATACCAGCTTACAGCGCATCGCCCGCAACGGCTCAAATCCCTTCTGTGACGTAGTCCACGGCCTTCTCGCTGCTGTTGCCGCCCGGCGGGCGATGGAGCCCCGAAGCGGCCAGTAGCCGAAGGATTTTCTCTGGCGGGACCGGGTGTCCGAAGAACCAACCCTGGCCGAGAATCGACTTCGACCCGCCGGAAAAATAGGCGGCCTGCTGGCTGGTTTCAATCCCTTCCACAACCACTTGCAGGTGCAGCTTCTCGGCCATGACAAGGATCTGCGGAAGAATCGAAACCGTCACCGCCTCGGTACCGATGGTACGGGTAAACGATTGGTCGATCTTGATCGCGTCCACACAGAGATCGTTCAGATAGGAAAGGCTGGAATAGCCGGTGCCAAAGTCGTCGATATGGACGCCATGGCCCAGGCGCCGCAGATGGCGAATCGCATCCAGTGCCACCTCGTGCAGCGCGGTTGAACTCTCAGTAATCTCGATCACCAGGCTGGCGGCCGAAACTCCCGCTCGATCCAGGGACTGCTCCAGCATTGGCAGGAATCGGGGATCGCCCAGGTCCGCCGCGGCTATGTTGATGCTGATCCGAAAATCCGGATGGGCGCGCAAGGTCACCGCAAAGTCGCGCAGGATGTGGCGTACCACCAACTGGGTGATCTCTCCTACAAAGCCGCGTTCCTCGGCGATTTTAATGAAGACATCGGGGCCGATCACGAAGCCTTCCTCATCGGTCCAGCGCGCCAGCGCCTCGGCCCCCACAATTTCTCCGCTGGCCAGGTTCACAATCGGTTGATAGACCACGCGCAGCTTATCTTTGAGGATGGCCCGGCGAAGCTGATGCGCCAGGTTGCGGTTGCGCCGGTAGAAGATGGAAAGCACAACCCCGAATAGAGCGCCGATCAGCCCCCCCAGCGCGATGAAAATCCTTAAATCGACGCGATCGGCCTGCATGGCCTCGGAAGTCGTCATATGGGTCGTCGTGCAACTGAAAGAGGCCGGTGTGCAAAGTGTGAAGTAGAGTGTTTCCCCTCGCCGGGACATACCGTCCCGGGTGAAAAGGGCATCGCTCGGCTGAGGTGCGATGCTCATCAGCCTGGTCGGACTACGGTCCACCGCGGCGGTCATCGTCACAATAAATTGCAAGGGGGTCTTATCCAGGCGCCTTCCCGTCCCGGAGTTGATCACCACGTAGGAGTCGCCTGCTCGCACACTGAGCGTCAGCTGGTCGCGAACCTGCAATAGGCCGGTTGCAATGTATACCTGCGCTCCGTCGGGCGTGGTATAGGCGGGCTGCAACTGCGCGTGGGGCAAATCCGCCGCGCCCAGCGTAACCGAGCAATCGATCTTCCCCGCGTGGATCCGGCCGCCATCCCGCAGGTAGTCCGTCTGAAATACCAGCTTGCGAAAGTACCCGATCTCCGCCTCCGAGCAGTAGGGATAGGTAGAGGCGTTCATCTTCTCCAGCGTGGCGCGGGTCTCTTTGAGGAAGGCGGTTTGCTCGGCGACAGCACGTTCCACATCCTCCTGCAGCCGGTGTTTCGCCTGCCGCAGAGCCAGAGCGCCGCCAAGCAGGTAGCCCCCTTCCACACCGCACGCTGTTGCCAGTATTGCAGCCACCAGGGTCAACAGAACACGCGTATTTATAATGCGCTTCATTCAGCTAGACCACCGTCCAACTACCTACAGCCGGCATTCCCAATCAAAATGCCTCCGAGAAACCGGTATACCACTTTCATCGTCAAAAGGGGAGTTTTTCTTTACGATCCCCGTTTTCATTCCGGCCAGTGGGCGCGCTTATTCCAATGCCGCTAGTTGGAGTCATCGGCCGGTGCGAGAAGCGAAGCGCCCAACCCTATGGCCACGGCAGCAACCACTATGCGCGAACAGCTTTCCCGTCCATGCCAGAGAGTATTGCAGATCAGAGGGGTGAATGAAACCCTCCCGCACCTGAGCGTGTTTATCGATACGTCTTTTCGGAACGGATGAGGATTGCGGAGATGGCTATGGTCGCGGCCTTGCGGTCCAATGTGAAGATGAGCCGGTAAACGCCTACGCGCTTGCGGTAATGGTCCTTCCATTCCGCGCCTTTGAGTGGTCTAACGTCGCCAGCCAGTGGATCAAGCTCCATCTCGTCAATGGCTTGCATGACCTGCATTTGCCGGTCGCGCGGCAGCTTCTTCAGCGCCTTGATGGCCGACGCGGATAGCTCAACGGCCCAATTCATCTTTTACCGTCCGCCAGGACTGGGACCGTCCGGCTTTGATCTCCGCCTCCCCCCGGCGAATCAGCTCCGCCTCGCTGGCCGTCAGACGCTCATCGCCGATGTCCACCAGCCGCTTGGGCCGCATTTGCAGGCGTCCGCCTTCGGTACTCACCTCGACATAATCCCCGGCGCGCAGCTTGAGCGCATCAAAGACGCGTTTGGGAATAACAACCTGCCGTCGTTGACCGATCCGGCTCACCGTTGTAGACGCTACTGCATTTCCGCTAGGCATACTTTCAGTCTAGCGGAAAGACGGAAGCTGTCAAGGCAAACGAATCGTCGGGAGCGCGGGAAGTGATGAAATCAAACCGAATCCCACGGCAACAACAACGCGCAGAACAGCTTTCCCGTTGTTGGCAGGGTATGGAAGATCAGTCCATCGTTTAAAAGGGCAGCACGCCTTAAATAAGCAGACTATCGGAGAACCGGCTGATCCCTGACCCCTGTTCCCTGTTTCTCCACTTTCCCATTGATATTCCCGGCATTTTGGCCTATGCTGAGAATGCAGACGAGTTTGTCCGCCAGAATTGCTGTGACCGCACCGGCTGGCGGAGAGATGAGTGGGCTTATGGCCCACTTTTTATTTGCGGAAAAATCCCAGTTTTTCGGGGTATTTTCCTCGATTTGTGGCGTAAAACGGGGCAAGCTGCGTAGGGAATGATGGCAGTCAAGCTGGAAGAAATTCGATCGGCAGCAAGCCGCGTAGCCGCCTCGCATGGGCTGGACGTGGTGGAGATCGAATTGGCCGGCCCGTCGAAAGAGCGCATTCTTCGCGTTTTCCTGGAGAAGAACGCCGAGGGGCGGGCGAAGCTCAAGGCCGCCATCGAAGCCGGGGTGGGAGAAGGTAACGAATCCCTTCCCGAGCGGCTGATTCAGGAGACGCAGGTGGGCAAGCTCAAGGTCGAGCAGCTCTCCGGCATCACGCACGAGGATTGCGCAGCCTTCAGCCGTGATTTCGGCGTGCTGCTGGATGTGGAAGACCTGGTTCCGGGCGCAGAGTACACGCTCGAAGCCAGCTCTCCGGGGCTGGATCGAAAGCTGGTCAGGCCTGAGGATTATCAACGCTTTACGGGTTCTCTGGTCAAGGTTCAGACCTTCGAGCCGGTCCGCGGCAATCGCCACTGGCAGGGACGGCTGACAGTCAGTGCAGGCGATACCATTACGCTCGACCTCAACGCGGTCAAGCAGAACAGCAAGAGCCGGAAGGCCGGGGCTCCCAACGACCGGGGCCCCCAAGAAGCGAACTCTGCTTCTTGGGGTGGTAACGACAGGTCTTCGTCGTTGGGGTGGAAGAAAACCGGCGTCAACAAGGTGGAGATTGCGCTCGTGAACATCGAGAAAGCGCAACTGGTGCCGGAGATTTAGGTTTGTGATGATTCCAGGAACTGAGGGGTACGGGCTTTAGCCCGTACATCATGGACCCAGAAATTGCAGGACTTTACAGGCTGCGGAAAACTCGATCTCAGGCCTGTTTTGTATCAGGGCACGACTTTAGTCGTGCCGCAAGTGCAACAAAACAAATGTTGGGCTTTAGCCCCTGAGGGAATGCAGGTTTCGGCTTTCTTCCCTTCAACACAATCAACTGAACCGGCGCAAGCCGCAAGCGAAACAGAGAGAGCAAGCAGAGTATGGCCAGCGTTTTGTATCAGAGTATCGAGCTCTTGAGCCAGGAAAAGAGCATTGATCCCGCCATCGTTGTGGGCGCGGTCGAGGAGGCCATCGCCCTGGCCACGCGCAAATTCTACAAAACGCAGGAGAATATGCGCGGCGAGCTGAACAAGGAAACCGGTCAGATCACGGCCTACATCTATAAAACGGTTGTGGCCGACGACGATCCCCGCGAGGACCCGCTCAACCAGATCACGCTCACTGAAGCCCAGACCCTGTCGCCCGAAGTGGAAGTGGGCAGCGAGCTGCGCTTCTATCGCGACACCACGCCGCTGGGCCGTATCGCCGCGCAGTTGGCCAAACAGGTCATCTTCCAGAAGGTTCGCGAGGCCGAGCGTGACACGGTCTTCAACGAGTACGCCCACCGCGAAAAGGAAGTCCTGAACGCGACCGTCAAGCGAATCGAGGGCCAGGACATCATCTACGACCTGGGCAAGGCCGAAGCCCGCTGCCCCAAGAGAGAGCAATCGCGTCTGGAGCAGTTCTCCATCGGCGAGCGTGTCCGCGTCGTCCTGCTCAAGGTGGACCGTGCCGCCAAGGGGCCGCAGGTCATCGTCTCACGCGCCGCGCCGGAGCTGGTGCAGAACCTCTTTCAGTCGGAGGTTCCCGAAATCTACGACACCACCGTGGTCATCCGCGCCATCGCCCGCGAGGCCGGCGAGCGCACCAAAATCGCCGTCCAGTCCCGCGACAAGGACGTGGACCCGGTCGGCGCGTGCGTGGGCATGAAGGGCATGCGCGTGCAGTCCATCATCCGCGAGCTGCGCGGAGAGAAAATCGACATCATCGAGTGGTCCGACGAGATCACCACCTTTGCCGAGAAGGCATTGCAGCCGGCCAAGGTCAGCCGCGTCTCCATCGCCGACCTCACCGACAAGCAGCTCGAAGTGATCGTGGACGACACGCAACTCTCGCTGGCCATTGGCAAGAAGGGCCAGAACGTGCGCCTCGCCGCCAAGCTCCTCGGTTGGAAAATCGACATCAAGAGCGAAGAGGAGAAGCGTCAGGAGGTCGAGCAGCAGATGCAGGCTCTCTCCGGCGGTCCCTCCACGCCCATCGAGCAGGTGACGGAGCTGGGCGACGGCATCATTCAAAAACTCGTCGCCGCCGGTATCACCACCGTCGAAGCGCTGGCCGACATGACTCCCGAGCAGTTGGAAGAGATTCCCGGCATCGGCGAAAAGACCTTGGAAAAGATCAGCATCGCCGTGCGCCACTACTTCGGCCAGTTTGAAGAGGGCGAAGTAGGCCACGTGCCCGAAGAGGATGAGGAGACCGCTGAGGGCGAAGGTGCTGAATCGGCCTTCACCGGAGTAGATCGTGAAGCAGTTCTGGAGACCGATGAAGCGGAAGCGGAAAACGCCGCCTCGGTCATCACCGAAGCGGAGAACGTCCACGCCGCCGAAGAAGAGAACCTCCCCGCTGCCGAAGAAGATGCGGAGGAGTACCGCACCGAGGCCGAAGCGGCCGTCGAGGATGTTCCTCCCGCCGATGAGGCGGAAGTCGAGACTCTGCAGGACCAGCCGGCGGAAGCGCTTGAGCAGGATGCTCAAAGCGCTCAAGAGCCGCTGCTGGAAGAGACTGAAACCGCAAGCGCAACCACGGACGAAGAGGCAGACAAAGAGGGCGGCGCGTAGCCTGCGCCGCATCTTTCCAGCCCATTCAGGCGATCACGGAAGTTTTAAGAACTGCCAATGCCATGAGAGTGCTATGAGCGGCTAAAGGCATTGGAAAACACTTTGAAAAGAGGCGGATGAGTAAGGTTCGTATTAACGATCTCGCGCGCGAGATGGAAGTCAAGAGCCGGCAGGTTCTCGATATTTTGGCGGAACTCGGCCTGGCAGCCGGCAAGACCCACTCCAGTTCGCTGGAGGACGATGAGGCCGACAAGGTGCGCGCGCATTTTGAGCGTGGATCGCGGGCCGCGGGCCCGGCCGCCTCGCAGCCCTCTCGCGCCCCTCAGGGCATTACACCCAAGATTGATCTCTCGCATATCTCCAAGCCCGGCGACGTGCTGAAGGCCGTCCTGGCCAAGAAGCAGGAAGCGGAAGCCGAAGCGCGGCAGAGCCGCTTGCCGCAACGGCCGCCGGTTGCGCCCCCTGCGAAGGCGACGGCGCCGGTTGTCACCGCCGCGCCGCCCATCGCCGCGCCCGCTCGCCCGGAGCCGCGCAAGATCGTTCCCCAGCCCCGCTCCGCGCCGCCTATCGTCGCCCCGCCTGCCCCGCCGCCCGCCATTGCCACCCGTCCGCCCGTCGGCGCAGTGGTGGCCAAAGCTCCGGCTGGAGCCGCCGTCGCGCGTCCTGCCGGTGCCGCCGCGCCGCCCGTGGTGGCCGTGGTGGTCAAGCCGCCAGCGCCCCGTGCCCTCCGCGAAGGCTCCCCGCGCGCTGCCGAGCAACCCGTCGTTGTCAAGCCACACGCCGCGCCTCCCCTGGCAACGCCGGAAGCCCTTGCCGCCATCACAGCGACGCTGGAGCAGCCGATTGAGCCGGTTGCAGTAGCCCCGAAAGCGGAAACCGCTGCCGTGATGGCTGCCCAGCCGGATGACGAATCAGCCGCCGTCGCACTCGAGCTCGAAGCTGCTCCCGCTCATCAACCCGCGCACCGCGCCAAAGGGCATACGCACACTCCTTCGCCCACGCCTTTGCTGCCAGCTCGGCGCATGGTCATGCCGCAAACCGGGCCTCGTCCGGTTTACACAGCGCCCCCGGTCGTCGATCTTCCGCCCTCGGCCAGCACAGGAACAGCCGCCGGCGGCATTCAGCGCGGCAGGCCCATCTTCGACCGCAACCGGCCCGCCACCGGCCCCGGTTCGTATCCTCAGCGCACCCCCGGAGGCCCTCCCGGCACGGGCCTGGCCACCGGCGGTCCGCGCCCCAAGCATCCCACTCGCACCACCCCCGGCGGCTACGCGGGCGCCAGCGCAACCGGAGCACCCGGAACGCGTCCCGCTTTTGGCGCGCGTCCCGCCTTTGGCGCACGCCCCGGCGGCCCATCCCGTCCCGGCAGCGCCCCGCCCACCGGCGAGGCCCCTTCTCGCCCTGCGCGCGCTCCATCGAGAGGCCGCGGCGGTCGCCAGACTCAATATCCAAAGACAAAGGAAGGCCCCATGAAGGGCTTTGTGCCGCCGCCACGTTATGGCGGGGTGCAATACGGCGGCGAGCCGCTCCCCATCACCCGCGAAATCACCGTCACCGAAGGCATCAGCGTCAAGGACCTTGCCGAAAAGCTCGAAGTCCGCGCCAAGGACCTCATCGCCACTCTCCTCATGAGCGGCATCTTCGTCACTGTCAACCAGTCTCTCGACGCCGAGATGGTCAAGGACGTAGCCGCTAAATTCGGCGCTGCCGCCAACGTCATCAGCTACGAGGAAGAGATCGCCAACCAGGCCATCGAAGAGGTTCTCGAAGCCGAAAACACCGGCGAGCTCGAGGTTCCCCGTTCACCCGTCGTCACAGTCATGGGCCACGTCGATCACGGCAAGACCTCGCTGCTCGACGCCATCCGCGAAACCGACGTAGCGGCTGGCGAAGCCGGCGGCATCACCCAGCACATCGGCGCTTACAAGGTGAAGTTCGCCAAGGAAGGCTCGCCCGCCAGCGGTCGCGAGATCGTCTTCCTCGACACCCCCGGCCACGAAGCCTTCACCCGCATGAGAGCCCGCGGCGCAAAGGTCACCGACATTGTGGTCATCGTTGTTGCCGCCGACGACGGCGTCATGCCTCAGACCCTCGAGGCCATCGACCACGCCAAAGCCGCCGCCGTTCCCATCATCGTTGCCATCAACAAGATCGACAAGCCCAACGCCAACCCCGACCGCGTCAAAAAGCAGCTCGCCGATCGCGGCCTGGTTCCCGAGGAGTGGGCCGCCGGCGGCGAAGGCACCGTCTTCGTCGAAGTCTCCGCCAAAAAGCGCATCAAACTCGACGAGCTTCTGGAGATGATCTGCCTGGTCTCCGACCTCAAAGCCCCCAAGGCCACTCCCGGACGCAAGGCCGTCGGCTCGGTCCTTGAAGCCAAGCTCGATCGCGGACGCGGCGCTGTCGCCACCGTTCTCGTCCAGGACGGAACCCTCCACCTCAACGACTCCTACATCGTCGGCAACACCTTCGGCAAGGTCCGTGCCATGTTCGACGACCGCGGCCGCGCCATCGAAGAAGCCGGCCCCTCCACCCCCGTCGAAGTCCTCGGCCTCGAAGCCATGCCCGACTCCGGCGACACCTTCCTGGTCGTTGCTGACCGCGACAAGGCCAAGGGCATCGCCCAGTACCGCAAGATGAAGGAGCGCGACGCCCAGCTCGCCAAGAGCAGCCGCGTCTCCCTCGAAGGCCTCGCCGAGCAGATTCGCACCGCCGGCATCAAGGATCTGCCCCTCATCATCAAGGGCGACGTCACCGGCTCGGTCGAAGTCCTGGCCGATTCGCTGGTCCTCATGTCCACCGAGAAGGTGCGCGTCAAGGTCATCCACAGCGGCGTCGGCTCCATCACTGAGAGCGACGTCCTTCTGGCCACCGCCTCCAACGCCATCATCATCGGCTTCAACGTCCGCCCCGAGCGCAAGGCCGCCGAGCTGGCCCAGCAGGAGAACGTCCAGATTCGTCTCCACTCCATCATCTACGAGTTGCAGGACGAGATGCGCCTGGCCATGCTCGGCCTCCTCGACCCCACCTTCAAGGAGAACTACGCGGGCCGTGCCGAAGTCCTTCAGGTCTTCCGCATTCCCAAGGTCGGCGTCATCGCCGGCTGCCGCGTCCAGGACGGCGTCATCCGCCGCGATGCCGAGGTCAAGATCACGCGCGACGGCGAACAGCTCTTCAAGGGAAAGATCAGCTCCCTCAAGCGCGTCAAGGACGACGTCCGCGAAGTCACCAACGGCATGGAGTGCGGCATCGGCCTCAGCGGCTTCAACGACATCAAGGAAGGCGACCTCATCGAAGCCTTCTCCACCGAAAAGTTAGCCGCCGACCTCGGCGCGCTAACCTCCGCCAAAACGTAGCCGACGCTGCTGTCATCCTGAGCGAGCGTAGCGGAACCGGGGTCCCCAGCGACAGGTCTTCGTCGATGGGGTGGGGAGTCGAAGGACCTGCGTTTGTATTTCGTCGCTATGAAGGGTACGGGCTTCAGCCGCGCCGCAAACCACCGCCAACAATTTCAATAAGAACGGCTCGCTTCTCAATCTTAGAAGCGGGCCGTTTCTTCATTCTGAGCAGTCCAATGTGCCGCTGTCTGTTACGCCAGCAATGTAGGAGCCGCGTCAATATTCACCCCGGAGGGGTGGACGATAATAGCCCCGGGTAAAGCGCAGCGCAACCCGGGGAAAACCCACCGATCAAAGGATTGCGCCCCGTAGGGTCGCTGCGAAATGCTTCTGTTTTTCGCCGCTATGAAGGGTACGGGCTTCAGCCCGTACATAACCCCACTCAAAAGTTTTTAGAAATCAACCCACGCGGCGAAGCCGCGTTGCAACTGTTCGATATCACATTTATCTGTCATCCTGAGCGTAGCGTAGCGCAGTCGAAGGACCTGCTTTTGCTATTCGTCGCTATGAAGGGTACGGGCTGGTAGGCCGGGGTTTCAACCCCGGCACAACTCCACCCACAAGTTTTTAGAAATCAACCCACGCGGCGAAGCCGCGCGCAAACTTACTCAATCCTGACACGCCCCATGCCCCATACATCTCTTCTTTCTAGCGATGGGTGGGAAACAACGAACCCCAACAAGAAGGCTCTGTATCAGGGTGCGGCTTGAGCCGCGCCGCAAGGTTCCATCAACAGAGGGAGACGGGGGTTTTAACCCCCGTGTAAAGCCAATAGAGTGACCGATGGCTTTAGCCACGGAAAGACATTTGCTGAGTACCCCATCCTCACTTGTCATCCCGAGCGGAGCGCAAATATATATCTGTCATCCTGAGCGGAGCGCAGCGAAGTCGAAGGACCTGCTTTTGTTCTTGTTCTTGTTTTTCGCCGCTTCGTCAGGGCACGACTTCAGCCGTGCCGCTAGCCGCCCACAGGTTTTTAGAAATCAACCCACGCGGCGAAGCCGCGCTTACGCCGGATCGACCCACACCGCGTAGTCTGTATCCAAACCATAGGGCGACTACATATAGAATCTAAAGCTTGGCTGTACGAGACCGTTTTCGGGAACGCACTTCAGAATGTCACCGACGCGCCTAGCCGCGCGGACTGTTATCGGTTCCCCGCCATCAAACTGCGTGTTATTCCAGTTCAACTTCGAAAGAGAAAGCATTTCACACGCGAGCTGTTCAAGTGGGGTTTCTGATTGAGCCACGGCGAATTCCAGCGGTCTCGGGACATACAAGCCCGGATAGGTCTCGAAGAATTGAACGCTGCCGCGAAGGTAAAGGAGACCCACAGATTCCTGCAAGCCAAGAAAAGTTCCCCGAAGTGGCGGATAGGAACCCTCACGGAACAACCTCGAAAATGATCGCCTCACACTGACCAGTTCCACTACGTCAATTTGATGCTCCTCAGCGGCAGCCTGGAAGCCACGTTCCTCGCCAATAGTCAACTTTGATGTCTTATGAACAATAAGTCTGGCCGGGCTCGTTCTATGTTCTTTCCGATATACGTGGATGGCATTCTTCAGCAAAAGGTTCGCATCGTCCTCCGACAAATGTGGTTGCCGATCATCTTTGCTAATTTGCGCTTGGGTACCTTTAACGATCACTCCCTCTCCACGCTCGTTAAAGACTTGCGCGACACTCGTTAGGAGTCGATCTCCGTGCAATGTGCGATAGAAGCTTATGCCGACAAAACAGGTTGCTAAATCGCTTGCGCTCCTGAGAAGACGCCAAGGAACCCCTCCAGCCTTGTAGTAGAGTGCGGTATGAATATTCCAGGCACGCGTTGCCTCATCCTGCAGCGGCGCAAAACCGCGCATGCCTTTACCAGTTTTATGCCTCGGCGCACCGCCATATGTGGATGGCCTAACCATTTGAATAGGGAGGCCCAAACACATTCCTTCCGCTTTGAGCACATCGTGGAACGCCGGGCCCGAAATGCCCCGGCCAGCCAACCCTTCTGACCCCTCATCGAGTTCCTGGTCCAGAAGGTCGGGGCGTCCTCCCGGGCATTCATCCACTGCGGCTAATAGGTCTGTTGGAGGAGCACATATCAGTACCATCGGGCCGCCCTGCTCAATGAGGGCCTTTGCGTGGTCCAGGAAAACCGCGACGCCTACGCGAACGGCATCATGGCCTTGAGAAGCACCCAGGGCAGCGTCAATCTCCCGCTGCCGTATTGGGGAACACCACCGGTCATGAAAGACCAGCGACGCATGAAAAGGAGGAGCATCAGAAAACCCAGGGAACGGAGGAAACAAGTTCGATAGCCTGCTTTCCTTCGCAGCGATACCCTGGCGGCAACGATCGAGCCAACTCCTAACAGCAGCGATGGTCTCCTCGGTGCCGATTAAACCCACTCTGAGTTGTGTCGGGGCGCTCGCATCGCCCGAATCAAGTGGGCCGTATCTCATCAGCCCATAGCGGATGTCAACATGCGTGCCGCCATTGCCGAACTCGAGATCAGGTTCATGTAGAAACGATGTTTTCATAGATCAGCACCGTCCTCAAACTCGAGTAGTAGCGACCCCTGGCTGGTAGTAGCGTCGCGCTGTGCGAAATCTGGATCATAAGAGAACCATTCTCGATCAATAATCCCTACGTCAAAGGGGAAGGTCAGCAACTCACCAAAACGAAGCGGCGGGTCGGCATCACTGAAAAGGTCCTTCCTTGGGCGTAGATAATCAGCCCAAAACAGCAACGCGCTTAAGACGGCTCGATTCCCCTCGATGCGCTTAATTCCGCTGAGTCGCTGCTCGTGGAAACGCTCCAGCGTAAGTCCATCGCTCGTAAATCGGTAAGTTGGGGTGATTTCCAAATACCAATGAGTATCAAGAAATCGAAACTGGCCCCGAAAGGCTAAGTGCCGCAGATGGTAGAACTGCCTCCCATCAGCAGACTTGGATGTAAATTCCGACACTACGCTCAATTTGCTCGGTCGCTTCAATGATTTATAAGAGACCTTATGAGGCCGCCCCACCACCGCGTAACAGTCCTCTCGAGGCCAATACCGAACGTCGGAACCCAATTGCACCCTCAGAGTTCTGTTCAGGAGCTGAACGAATAAACGTTGACGTTGTGAGTCGATGGACTCTGACCATTCGGACGTGGCAAAGCCCTCAACAGTCCCTGCGTCGCAAACGGAGGACCATGGTGCCTCCCCCAAATCGTCAAAACTGATTACCTTTCCCTCCCACAGAACAAACCCAGACTCCGGTTCCCTTCTAGACTTATTGAGCAAGGTCCAGACATCGCCCGGAGACCGGCACTCCGTGCCGCCGACAAAAATGCGCGGGGAAAAACCATCCAATGCTAGGAGATTTGTATGAAGAATCTCCTTGCGACGGCTCGGAGCGAGGTAAAGTCCCTGTCGCGGTGAGGCGATTTCGGCAAGTTGGCGGAAGCTATCTTTGGTAAAACTATGCTGCGACTTGATGAACGCGATATGGGTAGACCCGGCCAGCGACCAATCTTTGAAGTAATCCTGCACCCAAATCCAATACCCCTCATGGGAAGTTGGGTTAGACACAATGAGAATCACCGGGGTGTTTCCCCGAAGCCAATACTCAAGATCGCTTGCGTCGCACCAATAATCGAAGGTGGGCTTTGATTCGGCGATGGAAGTAACGACCTTGCTCTGGACAGCCAAAGTTAATCCTAATGGCTCCCGTGAAACGGGATCGAATAGCTCTATATAGCCGTCTATGCCAACCTCATTCGGACCGCTCGCAGTCCATCTTGAATGCATATCCAGGACTACTTTTTCTATAAAATTGATCCCGCGCTGACCAGTAAGACCTTGAGTTGAGATTGTCTTAGAGCGATGCCGCCGACGCCTTGAACGAGTATTCATAGCTGGCCTTTAACGGCATTGTACGAGTACGCTGTACGAATATCCAGCAGTATTTATCTATGCCAAACAGGAACATCTCGACAACCCATCCACAACCGGCGGGTGGCGCAGGTCTGTGGCCTCAGAAACTAGGTGTCCCAGGCCCCGCTCTTGGGACCTGGGATTAGGACCGCTCCTCACTCCGCCGCCTCCTTCGTCACACAAACCGCTGCCGTCTTTACCTGCCCCGCCTTCTTCTTCCGCCGCGGGGCCGCCTTTCGCCTCCACAGCTTCTGCTTCGCCCACACAATTCCCTGTCCCTCAAAGTTGCTCTGGAAGGGTACGATGGCATACACCAGCCGGCAAGACATCGCCATCGCCGCCTTCTGCAGCCGCCGCAGCGAGATCGTGTCATTCCACTCCGCCCGCTCCATCTGAAAGACCGCCGAAGGACACACCTGCAAATCCCTGGCCATCTCCGCCGCCGAAAGCCCCAGAACCTTGCGCACCGTGCGCAGCCATCCCCCCAGCGGCCGGTACACCCGCCGCGCCGTCAAGTACGGCTTCAGCGCCCGGTCCAGCTCCCGCTGCGCCCCCACCCTCAACTCCCATTCCATAACCTCACCCCTCTCCCCGTCCCCTGATCCCAGACAACTGAGAACTGACAACTGAGAACTGAGAACTGACAACTGAGAACTTTTTTTGATCTCTGACTCCGATTCTCCTCTTTTCCTAATGAATGATCTGCAACCGATTCACATGAAAGTGAACAGCGATCGAACACCGATTCATGCAAAACCGGACAGCTGTAGATCACCACTTTCCCCGAAACCGGTAACCTGTAGCTGTTCATTTTGGGGGGTAAACCGGCTGCATAGAGCTTCACAGTTCGCGCAAACCATTGATCTTATACGCACCACAATAGTGACCCCATAGCCGCCGCAATTTAGTAGAATGTTCGTTGGTAACCTGCACCACGAGGACGAACCCCATGGCAGCTTCGATCATGGCCGGTATTCCGGCTCTCAAGGAACTCAACGCCGACCTCCGCCGCCGCATGGACGGCGCAGTGGCCACCTTCCAGGCCAATCTGGCCTCCACGCGCACCGGCCGCGCCAGCGTGCATATGCTCGACCAGGTCAAGGTGGACTACTACGGTACGCCCACTCCTATCAATCAGTTAGCGCAGGTCTCTTCGCCCGAGGCGCAGATGATTCTGATCGCGCCCTGGGACCCGACGGTGCTCAAGGAGGTCGAAAAGGCTGTGCGCTCGGCCGATCTGGGCTTCAACCCTATCTCCGACGGCAAGCTGCTGCGCGTGCCTGTCCCGCCCATGACCGAGGAGCGCCGGCGCGAGGTCTGCAAGCACCTGAACAAGGTGCTTGAAGAGCACCGCACCGCGGTCCGCAACGTCCGCCGCGACGGCAACGACGCCCTGAAAAAATTAGCCAAAGAAAAAAAAATCAGCGAGGACGAAGAGAAGCGTGCGCTCGAAGAAGTCCAGAAGATGACCGACGAAGAGATCCGCCGCATGGAAGAGCTTTCGCACAAGAAGGAAGCGGAAGTGATGCAGGTCTGACGAGCGTTCACTGTTGATTGTCCATATCAACGCAAGCCCGGCTAGCGGCGCATCTCTAGGATTGCGCCGAAGCCGGGATTTCTATCATTACAATTCCGTATCGCTCCCGCAGACCCTTACTGGCATCCCGCCCGCGATCAATCCTTCCGCCGAATGTATGTAACCTTTTCTATGATTAGTCCGTAAGAGTAGATAGAAGGGGGAAGGGCGGATGCAGAACGGAACGATCGGCGTTCTGAACGAGTTCCGGCAGGGCAGCTCGGAAACCTTCGAGGCCTCCTTCGAGACGCTCTTTCACCAGCATCAGCGCGCCGTTTATGGCTGGATTCTGCGCATTGTTCGCAATTCATCGGTGGCCGAGGATCTGACCATCGAGAGTTTCTGGCGCATCCACCAGGCCCACGTTCGCTTTGAGCCGGCGCGGGGCTTCGAGGGCTGGGCGCGGCGCATCGCCACCCATGCGGCGCTGGACTGGCTACGCGCGCAACCGGCGCAGAGCGCGCTGTCGATGGAAGTCTGCGCCGAAGTGCAGGCTCCGGTCGAGGCCGATCCGGCTGTGACGGCGGAGTTACGCACGAAGACCGCGCTGGCCTTTGGGCGGCTGCCGCCGAAGCTGCGGATTGCGGCCACACTGACGGTGATCGAGGAATTGCCGCAAAAAGAAGTGGCCGTGGCGCTAGGCATCTCGGTCGCGGCCGTCAAACTGCGCGTCTTCCGCGCGCTTCGCTTGCTCAGAAAAGATCTGGAAAGGCAGGGAATCACACCATGAATGCACACGATAAGGACGGAGTGAAAAGTCTTTTGCGGCAGACGCTACCGCCGATAGAAGGCGACGCTGGGACGGAGCGTGATCTGTGGCCTGCCATGTTGCGGCGACTGGACGCTGAGTCAGCGGTGCCGGCGCCGACGTCGGCTGGATGGGCTTGGAGCTGGGCTTGGTTTGATGGTGTGCTCGCGGCTGGCCTGGTGGGGCTCGCTGTCCTCTTTCCAGCATCTATCCCGGTCTTTCTCTACTACCTGTAACCCGCGGGCGATCCATTCGCCCACCAACTCGCACACAAGGAGGAAGCTATGATTACCCATCCCTATCTTCGCGCTTACCTGGCGGGAGCTTTTATTCCCACGCTGGTTCTGCCGCTGCTACTTACTGTGTTTATCGTGGTGCGGATCGTGCTCAAAGTGCCGGTCCCTATCGAGCAGGCCATGATCTTTCCCATGGCCGTGGTGCCTTCGCTCTTCGGGCTGTGGAATATGCTCTGGCTCGGCTCGCATGAGCGCACGCATCTGCCCATTGGTTTGCATGGCGCGGTGCTGCCGCTGCTGATGGCGCCGGTGGGAGCGCTGGTGGCGACTTGCCTGGGAGTGCTTGTACTGGGCTCTCACGGCGCAACCTGGTTCCAGGCTTGCGAAATTCCTTATACGTTGATCGCGCCCGGCTTCCTGGTCGCGCTGGCAGGCTATTACCTGGTCTGGAAGTACATTGTGGGCTTCTTGAACCGCGTGCTGGGGATTGCGTAAGCTGCGCCGCTTGCACGAGTCGGGCATTTCCCTCCTATACGGCATACGGCAATGAGCAAGGGACTCAGATGAACTTCCAGAATCTACTGTGGCTTTTTCCGATTGTCGTAACTCTGCACAATGTCGAAGAGGCCATTTGGCTTCCGGGCTGGTCTAAACGGGCAGTTCTCTGGCATAACCACGTTACGTCGGGTACCTTCCGTTTTACCGTGGCGGTCTTGACAGTCCTGGCTTTCGCTATCACATGGTTGAGCGCTGTCTCGGGCAAACAGACAGTCTGGACCTACTTGGTTTTTGGAAGTATGGTTGTTACGTTGGCCAACGTCCTGATTCCGCACCTCGCGTTAACCGTGGCGCTGCACAGCTATATGCCAGGTGTTGCTACAGCCGTGGCCTTGATCCTGCCGGTGTTATCTCTGCTGGTGGTGCTTGCCATCAGGGAAGGATACGTTTCCGGCTGGAAGGCCGCGGCCTATTCCGTAGGCGTGGCTGGATTGCTCATAGCGACTATCCCAGCACTCTTCAAAATAGGAAAAATCCTGAATCTCTAGGCGCCGGGCTTGAAGAAGTCCGTAAGCCCGGCGCGCTGGGCGTGGGCGACCATGGAGGACTGAATTTCCAGAGCAAGGGAAAGCGCCTCGCGTCCCTGGCGGGCGGTTACTTGCGGCTGCTGCCGCGTTCGCACTGCGTCGAGGAAGGAAAGAATCTCCAGCCGCAGCGGCTCGCCGGGCGTAACGGCTGGCTTGGAAAAGCTCAAGCCAGCCTTCGGTTCCGCGGGATTTGTGAACTGTGCGATCACCGACGGGTCAATCTTTGCCATGGCGGCAAATTGCGCGATCAATGCCGGGTCAATCTTCTTGAGGTCGATTTTGCCCGATGCAAGTCCTTCGGCAATGCCCGGCGGCAGCAGGCCGACAATCTCTAGCGGCAGCGACGCAAGCAATTCGGCTTGCGAAGCCTTGCCCGCGCCTTCCTCCACGCGTATCACCAGCAAATCTTGCCTCGCGTAGTCAATCGAGACGTACTGGCGCGGCTCGAAGAACCTCAGCTTGCGCACGCGCTCGGTGGAGACTCTGGACGCGGTGAAGTTGGCCACGCAGCCCGACTCGAACTCAACGCGGACATTGGCAATATCCACCTTGGGCGAGAGGATGGGTAAACCTACAGCTCGCACCTCGCGCACCGGCGAATTGGCGAAGGTAAGCACAATGTCCAGATCGTGAATCATCAGGTCCAGCACCACGTCCACGTCCAGCGCGCGGGGCGTGAAGACGGAGAGCCGGTGAGATTCGAAGAACATGGGCCGATGTAGCTGCGTTTGAATAGCCAGGACTGCGGGGTTAAAGCGCTCCAGGTGGCCGGGTTGCAGGATGCGCCTGGCTTTGGCTGTACACGCAATCAGGTCGTCAGCCTCGGTGAGCGAGGCGGCCAGCGGCTTTTCCACCAGCAGGTCGATACCGGCGTCGAGCAGCACTGAGGCAACCGTATGGTGGTGCACAGTGGGGACGGCGACGGTGGCCGCGTCCAGCTTGAGATCGGCGGCCAGCAGCTCGTCCACGGCGGCGAAGACGGGAATCGAGTAGCGGGAGGCGGTCTCGGCGGCGCGTGCGGAGTCCGGCTCGACGGCCGCCACCAGCGCTACACCTAGGCCCGCCGCTTCCAGCTCGCGGTAGACGCGCAGGTGATTCTTGCCGAAAGCTCCGGCCCCGGCAACGGCAACGCGCAGAGGGGATTGGCTCACGGGAGCGGGGTTCATCCTTGTGGCGCTCGGATCGGCTCAGTGAGCGGAGCGGGTGCTTCCGGCTTCTGCGGCTTGCCTTCAACGGCCTTGAGGCAGCGGCTGTATAGCTCGAGCAACTGATTCACGTGCTCTTCGGGCTTGGCTCCGGCAGCGCCGCTGAAGCCGGTCGAGGGCGCCGCGGGACGGCCCACGCCAGCCGTGGCAGCCACAAACTTGAGCAGATCGAGTGCGATGTCTTCATTGCGCCGCGCACCAAGGTTCATCGTGGGTAGAGCATCCATCCGGTTAGTTCTCCATAGAGGATGCTAGCAGAAAACAGCCAGCGGGCGCAGACGGCCCCAAGCCGCAGTTCTTCGTCCGCGCGATTTGAAGGATTCGATTGAAATACTCGTGTTCGCTGTTTTCTGGTGTTCCGCTGCCTGTTGATCCAGCCTCAGTTCCAGCGGCTTCTGTCGTTGGCGTCGTCGTCAATCTGGCGTCCCTGGCCGTCGAAGCGGACGGTTCGGTCCTGGGAGCGCATATAGACTTCGGACCTGCGGGCGGCGCGGCGGCGCTTCCAGCGATAGTAACTATTCCACACAGCGTACCATCGTTCGCTGAGGCCCAGCGAAACGCCACGACGCGGAGCCATACGAATGTATAGCAGGCCAGCCAACGCGCCTCCCAACTGGGCGAAGGCGTAGAAACGTTGCTGGCTATAAAAGAGCATGGCGATAATGACCAGTACATAGATGACCACCAGGGTGCGGGCCTTAATGCCGATGGGCAGGGGAAAGAGCATGAACTGCGTGTCGCCATAAAGCGCGCCGATGGCCACCAGCAGGCCAAAGATGCCGCCAAAGCAGCCAGTGAGAGGACTTCCTGTAATCGAATAGCCGAGCGAATGGCCGCACAGAGCAATAGCAGTAGCGGCGGCCGCGGTGCCCAGCACGGAAACGGCATAGAGTCCGGTCACCCATCCAGGCTTGTGGTAGTTCTCAAGAAAACCCGCAATGAAGAAGAGCGAGAGCAGTTCGAGGAGCGTGCCGCCGATTCCAGTATGGATGAAGCTGTAGGTGAAGGGCTGCCAGAGAGCGCCATGCAGGAACGCGTCGGGAGTGAATGCAAAAGAAATAGCAAGCCCCTCGGCGGCGGCCGGAGCGGCCATCAGCGCCAGAGCCAGGGCGAAGTAGGCCGCAAGGTTCCACAGAACCAGGCGGCGCGTGGCGCCGCGGAAGTCGGGGAAGGCAAACGGAGTGGAGCCGAACCTGGGCATAGCCAGTTTCAGGGTAAACCGGGAGGCGGACGAATGTCATGGGCAGCGCGGACAGGTGGCCTGCGCGCTTCCGGGATTCCGGCGTGGTTCCGTTACGGAAGCGTCCGGATGAGCAAACTTTCATCGATGCACTGTAGCTTTATGGCGTATTCTTCGCTTTGGGAGTTCCTGTTGGGATTGGGATCGAGCCTCTTGACCGGAGGCCGGGTTGTGCCAAAGAATAGCGGCAGTCGTACCGCGAAGTGCCGTCATTCCGCAATGCGAATGTCATCGAAAGAGAGGAGGCTGCCATGCCGAGCTGCCCTGAATGCGAGAATAGTCTAGACGTTGATGTGGACGAAGTGGAAGAAGGCGACATCGTCGTCTGCGATGAATGTGGAACGGAGTACGAGGTGGTCGGCGTTGAACCGCTGGAGATGGTGCGGGTGGGCGATGGCCTGGACGACGATGAGGCTTTGCTCGACGAGGATGAGGAGGAAGAGTGAGGTTGAATCGCACGAGTTTGGCGGCCGGGGTGGCGCTTGCCCTTCTGATGGCCGGTTTGATTCCGCTGGGGTCAAGATTGATGAGACCGTTCGCGGCCGAGGCGCAAAACCTGGGCCAGCGCGCTGTCATGGGCGCCGTGGTGGACGCAAATTCCACTCCAGTGGCCGGCGCTACGGTCTTCCTCCGGGATCTGAAGTCCAAGAACATCCGCAGTTTTACCTCTGTTGAGCACGGCCGCTTCCGCTTTGCCCAGGTGAATATGGCCGAGGATCATGAACTCTGGGCGGAGAAGGACGGCAGGAAGAGCGCCGTCAAGAGCATCAGCTCCTGGGATGCGCGCAAGGAGATCGAGGTTGATCTGAAGCTGAAGTAGGCGGGCACGCCAGCCCTGGCCGCGCCCGCTCTATACAGGGATCAAGGGCTATTTTTGCTTGCCCTTGCTGGAGAGAACAAACTGGTTGCCATCCGGATCCTTGAAGATGGCCGTTGAGCCCCATGGTTCACTCTTTGGCTCCTGGGCAAAGGTTACGCCTCTCTGCTGAAGCGTCTTGGCAGTTGCGAAGACGTCGTCGCACCAGAAAGATATTGACTGAAATTCGCCGATGCGGTGCTCGTGGCCCTCTGGGGTAAAGAGCGCCAAACCCGTCTCCGCGCCGGGAATCAGTAGCTCGATCCAGCGTTGTGTTGGTGTGAAGGGCTGGTCAGTGACGACCTTGAAGCCCATGGCTTCGGTGTAGAACTTCAACGCGACGTCCTGATCGCGCACGGGGATGCCAGTAAACTTGATTCCTCTTACCATCTTTCAACCTCCTGTCGCCGAGCATAGCGTAGAACGTTTTTTCTTTTCAATCAGGTAGTCGATGCTATAGTTAAATCCGGTATAGCTATGCCTGACTTCGACGATTATGTAATCGACGTGCTGATGCGCGACCTGGTGGGCCACGACCGCAAGCCGGTCAGCTTTCTTATCTATCTGTGGCTGGCCGCCGGGCAGGCGCGCGGCGAGGCTGAGGTGCGAGTGAGTTATCAGGAGCTGGCCGAATCGGTGGGAGTCTCGAAGAGCTCCGCGCAGGCTGCAGTGCGATGGCTTCTGCGCAGAAAGTTGATCACAGCCGGCAGGCAGAGTGTGACGGCAACGCCCTGCTACACAGTGCGAACTCCCTGGCGGGAGGCGGCGCATCGGCTTGCCGCCCGCGAACATTAAGTCGCCTCAACTCAAGAGCGAAGCATGAGCTGCCACGATATGCCAGCGATTGCATCCAGATTCGGCAGCCCAAACGCGCGTGAAACGGAAATCGCCATTGGTTGGGCTGCCATCGTACGTACCTGACAGGCGCATCCGCACCGACACGACAGCCGTTTTTTCATGGATCTGGATCTGCCACTCGGAAAGAGTTAATTCTTGCACCTTGAGAAGTCCGGATTGATAGGCGTTAAGATCGTCTTTTTTGTCGAGCAGTTGCCCAAGGTGATTCGTAAAGATCAATTCTGGAGCGAGCAACTCATCCAAGGCGCGAATATCTGAACTCAACATCGCACTCCGTAGCTGTTCTTCTGCCTCGATAATCTGCTGCTCCACTGTTTCGTTCATGAACCTTGCCCTTCCCGACCCGTTTTCCGCTTATCTTGGCTGCGTGCGGCGGTGGATGTTCCGGGGCGGTGTTATTCCTGCTTGAGAATCACATCGCCATTGATCGTGCTGATCTCCACATGATTCTGACCGCTGCCAACTCGGCCTTCGGCGTAAATGTACTTGCGCGGAGTGCCCTGTGATGTGTCCCAATCAGCGCTTTGGCGATGAGTGAGGCCCAGGTGGTCGATGATATCGAAGGTCTTGTCCGCGTTCCTGGTGTAAGCAAGCTTGATCCGGACATCCATCGGAAAGTCTTTGGGTACGATCAGCGTGATCGTGCCGGAATTAGAAGTCAGATGAACATCGCGCTGGGCAGACGATGAGCCAACCAGGTGTGCGGTAATGTCCCCAGCCATGGTGGTCGCCCGGAGGGGGCCATCCACGCCTTTGATGGTGATATTGCCACCCATCGTGGTTGCGTCTACGGAGGCTTCGGCGTGGTCAATCGTGACACTGCCGCCCATGGTTTTGACATTCGCGAACGACGCTACTCTTCCCAGATGGATGTCGCCGCCCATCGTCGAAAGGGTTGCTCCATGCGGAGCCTCAGCAACATCGATCTCGCCACCCATCTTACTGACGCTGATCGCGCCTGTCTCCGAGACAGCTTCCGCATCGAGCGGACTCCGCGACCTGTGGTGCTTGCAGCCGGACAAAGCGGCAGAGATTACGCCGGTGAGGACGAACAATATCACGACAGACGGTTTGTGAATTGTCATCGCATGGATCTCCCGATAAAAATCAGATCAATACTCAAGACGCATTACGGAATGCCTGTCAATAAAGTTCCAGGAATCAATGTTTGGGCGGGACGATCTTTACAGCCGTTGATCAATCCTCACGCATTTTACCCCTCCAGCTTTTTTGTTACCAGTTCATTGAGCAGCGCCGGATTCGCCTGCCCCTTGGTCGCCTTCATCACCTGGCCGACAAAAAATCCGGCCAAAGTTGTCTTGCCAGCGCGATACTGCTCCACCTGCTTCGGATTGGCGGCAATTACCTCGTCGATCAGAGCTTCAATCGCCCCCGCGTCGCTGATCTGCTCGGGCTTCTCGCGCTCGTAGACCGCAGCGAAATCCTCACCAGTTTCAAAGCAAACATCGAAGAGCTGCTTGAGCTGCTTGGAGCTGATCTTTCCCTCGTCGAGCAGATCGGCGGCCTGCACAATGCCCGCCATCGAAACCGGCGACTGCTCCTGCTCCAAGCCCAGTGCCTTCAGCCGTCCGCCAATTTCGCTGAGCAGAAGATTGGCCACGCGGCGCGGGTTGTGCGCGGTGCGGGCGGCGGCTTCAAAGCGGTCGGCGAAAGCCCGCTCCGCGGTCAGCGTCGCCGCGTCCTGTGTGCTCAGCTCGTAATCGGCGATCATGCGCGCGCGCCGCGCTTCGGGCAGCTCAGGGAGCTTCTTTTTCACCTCGGCCAAAAACTCCGCCGTCACAATCAGCGGCGGCAGATCCGGCTCGGGAAAGTAGCGATAGTCGTGCGCCTGCTCCTTCGACCGCATCGAGTACGTCCGGCCTTCGTTCGCATTCCATAGACGGCTCTCCTGCGTCACGCGCCCACCCGCCTCGATCAACTCGATTTGTCGCTCAATTTCGTACTCCAGCGCCAGGCGAACAAAGCGGAAGCTGTTGACATTCTTCACTTCCACCTTGGTCCCGAATTTTTCCTGGCCGCGCGGGCGCACGCTGACATTCGCGTCGCAGCGCAGTGAGCCTTCTTCCATGTTGCAATCCGAAACGCCGCAGTAAAGCAGTATTTCCTTCAGCCGCGTCAAGTACTCGAAGGCTTCGTCCGGGGTGCGCATATCCGGGTCGGATACGATCTCCGCCAGCGGCGTTCCGCAGCGATTCAAATCAACATACGTCCGCGTCGCCGAGTCGACAAAGCCGTCATGGATACTCTTGCCGGCGTCCTCTTCCATGTGCAGGCGGGTGATGCCGATGCGCTTCATCGTGCCGTCTGCCGTGGGAACATCAATCCAGCCGTGCTCGGCGATCGGCTTGTCGAATTGCGAGATCTGATAGCCCTTGGGCAGGTCGGGATAGAAGTAGTTCTTGCGTGCGAAGATGGAGCGTTCGCGCACCTGGCAGTTGATCCCCAGTGAGGCCAGCGCGGCGAACTCAACGGCCTGCGCATTGAGCACCGGCAAGGCGCCGGGCAACCCCAGGCAAACCGGGCAGACATTGGTGTTCGGCGCCGAGCCAAAGTGATTGGCGCAACCGCAGAATGCCTTGGTAACGGTGAGCAGTTGCACGTGGACCTCGAGTCCGATCACGGGCTCGTACTTGGCCAGGACTTGGGGCGAAAGCGCGGCGGCAGGCATATTGTCTTAGATTTTAACGCGTCAGGATTTCCCGCGGGGTTCGTTCTTTCCGGTATTCAGAACTGTTGTGGTTGAGGCTTGCGATATAAAGAACACCAGAAGCCAGAGCCAAGGCCGCCAGGAGAGCCGGATACGGCCAATTCAATTCCAAGCCTGTATTCAAACTATACGTTTGCATGCAAGGAGCTGCCAGCCACACCGACTCCCGCACAAATAACTGCAACGGAAGCCATCCGGCCAACACACTCGGGCCAGATAATCGCGTCGGGCAGCCCTAAGAGAGAAAACGGCCTCCAACTCGATCGGATTGCTCGGATTACCAATCTGCTGCTCCGGCGAGAGATTTTCATGTTACATTTGGTGTAATCTCAGTGTTTCTTGTTTATATGCCCACGATCTCTCAAGCCGGCAGGCCGGAGCACAAGGCGTTGTGCGGCAGCCTGCGCAAACAGTACGACGATCCGCAAGCTCCGGCATGAGACCTCATCGGCATGAATACGGCTGGCCAACTGCTGCGAACCTTCCGCTGGTGTGATCGGGGAGGTTTTCCACAGGAGGTACAACAAAGTTACAACACCCGTTCGCGCTTAACTCGAGAGCGCAGGTCAGGTTCTCTCCTATAGGTGAAGTTCAGACATGAGCGATTTACCGGTTCATGGGCAACCAATCATCCTCTTTGCCGAGGAGTGCGACCGGGGAATGCTGCGCGAAGAGAACCAGGACTCCGCTCTCCATATCCGTATCGCCTTGGGCGACTTGCTGATCGTCGCCGATGGCATCGGCGAATCCGCGGGAGGGGCCACTGCATCTCGATTGGCGGTCGAATATTTTTACGCGCACCTGGCTGCCCTGCCGGAGGACTACCCCGCCGACAACGCTCTCCGCGAGGCAGCGGCGCGCGCCAATGCAAGCATTGCGGTAGCAGCCAGAGCGCCGGGCTCACCGCACCCGCGCATGGGTTCCACAGTGGTGGCAGCTTTGCTGCAACAGCACGGCGATATTACCGACGCCTGTATCGGTCACATCGGCAACAGCCGCGCTTACCTGATGCGCGCCGGCCGCCTGCACCGCCTCACCACCGATCACTCCGCCGTTCAGACCCTGCTCAACCGCAACCTGATTCCTCAGGAAGAGGCGAAGGACCATCCTGACGCCTCGGTGCTGACCCGCTGCCTGGGTCATCAGCTCGATGTGGAGATCGAAATCGAGCAACTCCCGCTCGCCGTCGGTGATACGCTGCTGCTCTGTTCCCCCGGCCTCTGGGGATTCGTCCCGGAGTCGGAGATCCAGACGGTGGCAGCCAGTCTCAGCGTTGAGGCCGCAGCTCACAATCTACTTGAACTGGCCCTCACCACAGCAGGCCACAACAACATTGGTATTGAGATAGCCAGACTAACTGCACCTCCCGATATCCACCATCGAAGCGAACACCTCCATCGCACCGAGCACCACCCAGCTGCCAAATGGGTTCTGGCAATCTTTCTGCTGGCTGTTGCCGGTTTGTGCGTGCTGGCCTGGCTCACCTTCTGGAACAACTGACTCATCCGCGCCGTAGACGATGCTTTGAAGCAGTCGAAGGGACCTGACCGCCGCTACTGCGATTCGATCCGGCCGTATCAGGAGCCACACTCCAGCATCTCTTCCGGGAACTCCGTCGCCGTTGCGTCTTCGGGCGCAGCATCCGGCTCCGTTCCATTCGTAAGCTGGGCCGTGAAGAATGTATCCACCTGGGCGAGCACCTCGGCTCCGCTCCGCGCCTGATAGATCGCTCCCCGCAGCTTTGCCCCGCCCGCCACGCCGTGGGTGAACCAGGTGGCGAACTGCTTCATCTTGCCGGCGGTCTCACCCATCCTCGCGGCGCGGGGCAGGTCTTTCGTCACCTCGGCCTCGTCGAGCAGCATTTGGAAGTAAGCCCTGATCATGCGATAGCGGTCCTCCACGGTGGGCCGCTCATAACTGCCTGTAGCCGTATACTGCGCTATCTGCCTGAATATCCAAGGGTTCGCCGGTGCGGCCCTGCCAATCATCACTGCGTCGCAGCCGGTCTCGGCCACCATCGCGGCCGCGTCTTCGGGAGTTCTTATATCTCCGTTGCCGATGACCGGAATCCTGACCGACTGCTTGACCCGCGCAATCCACTCCCAACGAGCCTGGCCGCTGTATCCTTGTTCTCGAGTCCGAGCGTGTAGCGCCACCCCGTTCAGCCCCTCGGCCTCGGCCATCCGCGATAGTTCCAGACAAATAATGTCAGCGTCATTCCAGCCCAATCGGAACTTTACCGTGAAGGGAATCGTCACCGCCCGGCGCACGGTGCGGAAGATCTCGCCGATGCGCGGCAGGTCACGCAAGAGGCCCGAACCGCCGTTCGAGCTGACTACCCGCTTGGCCGGACAGCCCAGGTTCAGGTCCACCAGATCAAAGCCAGTCTCTTCGACAATCCGCGCAGCCTCGGCCAGCGTCTCCGGATTGGCTCCAAAGAGTTGCGCGCCGATGGGGTGTTCGTCGTCGTAGAAGGTCAGATAGCGCAGACGCTTGCTCTCCCGCATCCGCGCCAGTCCATCGGCGGAAGTGAACTCGGTCATCAACAGCCCGCAGCCGGATTGCGCGTTGGTAACGGCGGCGTCGATGCTTTCTGCCCCACCTGGAACGTCTTCTATGTCTGACGCCAGTTGCACTCCGGATATCTTCTGCGGCGAAGCCGCATCTGTCCCACCGCAGGTGGTAAACAAACTGGCGTGGCGGATGAAGCGGCGGAAAACGGTGTCCGTAACCCCGGCCATCGGCGCCAGTACCGTCGCCGGAATCACCACCACTGGCCCCAGGCGCATCTCCGCCGGTACCCGCGCCTCCGCGGGCATCGCGTGCTCCCTGGGCTCGTCCCAGCCCTTTTTCACTGTAAAGCCCTTGCCCGCCATGAAAGCCCCTTTGCAGCTAGCCTCTAGCTTGTACTTGCCCTGGGCAGCTTTGCGGAGTGAGACAAAGCCGCAAAAGTCGATAAGATGGCAGCGAAATGCTGTCTCAAGAACGAAGATGGGCCTCCGCCGTGGCGGAGGCCCAATCGTACGAACCGTTTGCCGGGGCGCGGTTACTTGCTGGCTGCTGCCGCTGCCACAGCCTCGTCGGACTTGGCGTACTTGCGGCGGAAGCGCTCGACGCGGCCCGCTGTGTCCACCAGGCGCTGTTTGCCGGTATAGAACGGATGACATACCGAGCAGATTTCCACGTGAATGTCGCCCTTGTGAGTCGAACGGGTCTCAAAGTGGTTTCCACAGGCGCATTTCACTTGCACTGCGGCGTAGTTGGGATGAATCTTTTCCTTGGGCATCTCGATAGACAGACCTTTCCTGTATTGCTTCTCTTCCATTGTAGGGGGATTCGGCGGGAATGGCAATTGCCGTGAAGCAGGGAATAAGGAACAGGGAACAGTACCGCGGCACGACATCTTCCCTCGTTAAAACCTCGACTGAGTGCATAAAAAAGGTAGTGTGAGTGAAAAAGCGCTGAGTATTCTTCCTATTCCCTATTCTCTGCTTTTTAGCGCCTGCTCAATCCCCGCCTCCACCAGTGGCGCCATCACCGCATAGCCGGCGGGTAGCGGATGCACACCGTCGTGGCTCAGGGCGGACGGCAGGCCATCGCGGTTGTCCTTCATCGCCGTGTGGTAGTCCACATATACATGGCCGTGCTCGGCCGCGTACGCCTTGATCCAGGCATTCAATGCGAGCACCTTGGGCGCGGGCGTCATACCCGGCCTCCAGGGAAAATCGAAGGCCGGCAGCAGCGAGCAGAGCACCACGCGGATGTGGTGAGCCGCAGCCAATTCGGCCATCGAGGCCAGATTGTCTTCGATCTGCTCCAGCGTCATCGGCCCAGTGTTGCCGGCGATGTCGTTGATGCCAGCCAGAATTACTACCACCTTGGGCTGAAGCGCGATCACGTCCTGGCGGAAGCGTACCAGCATCTGAGGCGTGGTCTGTCCGCTGATACCGCGATTGATGTACGGCTTTCCCGGAAAGAAGCCATCGGGACCGTCGAAGTGCCAGCCCTCTGTGATCGAGTCGCCCATGAAGACTACGCGGTTTTCGCCTGTGGCGGGAGGCCCTAGCTTCAAATCAGCCTCCTTGAACCTCGCCAGCCAGGGGAAATCCGTGAGCAGGCGCGCGTTGTACTCCTTCTGCCACTCGGAAAGGGGCACGGCCTGTGGCGCTGCGCCGGGAGTCTTAACCTCTGGTGAGGCGGCCGCAGTCTGCGCCGTGAGCATGGAAGAGTACAGCAGGGCGGCAAGTGCGAGAGCGGCCAAAGCGGCGCGTAGAGTTATTCGATTCAAGTGGGTCTCCCGGTTTGTCCAAAGGGTCCAGCCGTCCGTGGCCGGAGTTACGCGAGCCGTCCACTGACCACTGAGAACTGACAACTGATTGTAGACAATCGCACCAAACCAAAGCCAAAGCCTTTTTCCACATTCAGTGACAGACGATGCACCGCGGCGTTGAGCCAACCGGTGCGCTACGCTGGGAGAGATGAGTGTCTGCGCAATCTGCGATGGAGTGGGGCTGGTGCGGGTGGTCAATTCCGCCGGCAAATGGGTTTCGCGCGCCTGCGATTGCCAGGAGATGGAGCGCGAGCAGCGCCGCCTGGCCGCCGCCCACATCCCCGAACGCTACCGCCATTGTTCCCTGGACAACTATGTCACCGTCCGTTCCAAAACGCATACATCTCAGCGTGAAGCCCGCAGGACTGCTTGTTCGTTTGTCAATGAATACCCGGTCGGCACCGCCGGCAAGGGGCTGCTGTTTACCGGCTCTATCGGCGTGGGAAAAACTCATCTGGCCGTGGGTGTGCTGAGCCGGCTGGTACAGGAACGCGGCGTCAAAGGCCTCTTCTGCGACTACCGCGAACTGCTCAAAAGCATCCAGAATAGCTACAACTCTCAGGTACAGACCACCGAACTCGAATTGCTCAAGCCGGTCTTCGCCGCTGAAGTGCTGGTGCTGGACGACCTGGGCGCGCAAAAGCCAAACGAGTGGGTTTGGGATACGGTCGCGCTGATTCTGAACTCGCGTTACAACGACAAACTCTCGACCATCATTACCACCAACTATGCTGACCTTCCGGCAGGTGGCGGAAATCTGACCGATGTTGAACGCGCCGCCCGCGAACAAACCCTCGGCGACCGCATCGGCGACCGCATGAGATCCAGGTTGGCCGAGATGTGCGTCCGGGTCGAGATGACCGGCGAGGACTACCGCCAGAGCGTCAAACGCGCCAGCTTCGGCGAAAGGCCGCATTCCCCGCTATCATCTTGACCCGCGCAACGCCAGCCCTGAGCGCCGCAGACCTCACCGGGGCCGGTGTAACGTTTCAATACGGTCACATCGAAAGCCCCCAGCCGTGCTCGCAGCGACTCTTGCGGTTCAATACACTCTACATTTGAGGTTTTTTCGCCTATTTCAGGTTTTGTTTTCCATACTGTCGAAAGTACATCGTTCCGATACAGCTAAACCCGGAAGGCCCCTCACATGCGTGAACCTGCGAACCTCCTCTTGAAGCTCTGGGAGGTGGCGCACCGGCTTTGGAGCGCCATCTACCAACACCTCCACGAACCGCCGTGATACGCGAGTTACTGGGGTGGAACGGCCAGCGTCACCCGCCTCAGCTCGGGATGGAGCGCCTGCGGGCCGCGTGCGTCGCCATTCGGAAACAGCTTCTGAAAACGTGTGATCTGATCCTCGGACATCTCAATAGTCGGCACCAGCAGCACCCACGAAACCACCTCCGGCAAGTACCCGGACTCCAACTGCTGATTCGGGTTTCCAGGCGGATTGGGGCAGTCTTTTAGATCCGCAGTTGGCGCCGTCAGAGAGCCCTCATATCGGTAGGAACTCTGCTCGTGCAGGTTTCCGATCACATCGCTGATTTTGAATCCGGTGACTATGGCGGCGGGACTGTGATAGTTGACCGGCAATTGAATCCCGCCGAATATCTTGTTCAGCATTGTGTTCTCTTTGCCCGCCGTGATCCTCTGAGCAATGACCAATAGCGTATCGGGACCACAGGGCAGCCCCAGGTCCTTCTTGAAGACGTAATGTGCCTCCATCTCGGTTAGCCTGCTGTTGACCAGATGCTCGGCAGGGGCATGAAAGTGAAACTCCAGGAGGGTGTAGCTGAAACCGCCGAACCATATCTGCGATTTGTTTTCGGTGGTGGCCTTCAAGCTGCCCCATCGCTGATCGACCGTTGTTCCCCCACATTCGTCGCACCATTTCTTCCCTGTGGTATTCTTCAGCGTCAGAGTCAGCAACTTATCCAGGGCGCTTGTATCTCCGAATTCCAGGGGCTTCGAATCGGGTTCGGCGTTGGTAATGTTGATTGGAGACTGGTGGACTCCATAGGGGGCTGGCAGATCGCGTTGTGCGCAGACTGTCTGCACAGCCAGCGCCGGCGTCAGCGCCACGGCGATGCAGAGGATGCGGCGTGCGGCAATGTGAAGAACGCTTCTGGTCATATCACTTCTCCTCAGGGGGGATTGATCTTGGTCAAGCAACAACTGATGATCAAAGGTACAAACCGAAACTCAGCGAAAGTTGTGTATGCAAAGGATGCAAGTGACTGATTACATGTGATTTATCTCTCGATCAAGGCGCTGTTTGAGGGAGGAAGCTGCGTCCGCCACCGGAAGTGAAGGGCTTCTTGGCGGCAGAGTTTCTCTCCAAATGTAAATCGTTAGCGGGGAACCGGCTCGGAACCGGAGACCAGCGGACAGTTCAAATGCGCCGCCGGAGAACGAACGCTGTTCTGCATCGTTTTTATCGAGTGGAATCTGAAGTTGTCAACTCTACCGGCGGAAATTGTCTTCTTTTCGATAAATACCCACCGCCTTGCCCTTGCTTTTCACAGCGGTCAAATCCAACTCTCAAAACGCCCAAAGGCTTACCAGCACCAGCAGGATGGCGGCAACTGTAACAACCTGGTAGACCCTGTCCTCTGTCTGCCCGGAGCGCGCTGGCTCAACGGGGGGCGCTGGCATGGAGATGGATGCGGTTTGGGGGGAAGGCTGCATCGCGAACTTGCCTTTCTCTTTCTTCCGGCAAGGATTACGGATTCCGGGGCTTGCCGGTTCTCATCTTTGATTTTTTAGACGCATGATTCCCTGGGGAAGCACTAAATCAACCGGATGAACCGCACAAAAATGTGACGCTGATTTGCCTATCGGTCAAATGCGAAAAAGCATTACCAGCCCCGCAACGGGCAATGTTACGGTTGGCACTCCCTGGACAGGCGCGCTGCTCCGGAGTTCCAGAGCCGTCCGCCTGGATCAAATGCCATTCCAATTCGGACCCGACAAGACCAGGATGCACTATTCCACCTAAATTATCTGCATTTTCCGGAGTATTTTGGCGATTAAGGTCTCCGGCTTGACTACAGACCCAATCTTTCCCGTATCATAAAGATGCCCCTAGGCAGGTTTGGAGGTGGATTTTTTTGGCAGAGGTTCGAGTGCAAGAAGGCGAGCCGCTGGAAAATGCGCTGCGCCGGTTCAAGCGAAAGGTACAGCAGGAGGACATCATCAAGGAAGTCAAGCGTCACTCCTACTACCTGAAGCCCGGTGAAAAGAAACGTGTAAAGGCGGCTTTGGCGCGCAAGCGGAATCGCAAGAAGGCTCGTAAAGAGGCTGACTAGCTTCACAACAATCGTGACAGACACCGCCCTGGCTTTCTCCCGCATCTCGATGCGGGAGAAAGCCAAAGACTCAAGCCGGGGCGGCCTGTCACGATTTTTCTTTTGGCTTGACTTTGGGAAGCCTATACCGGCGCCTGCATCCAGCCCAAAGCAGGGGTCTATCGCAAACTAGCGCTGAAAAGCAGGTCTCCCTTGAATCCCGAAGGAAAGCCGGCCACGCGAACCAGCGTAGCCAGTTGCGCCCAGTGGCGCTGGCTATGGAAGAGCGCATGAGCCGTGATCTTGCGACGGGAAAAAGTTTTATTCTCCCCCGGCAACCAGTCAAAGGCAAAGGTCAGAGCTTCCTCCCAGTTCTGAGCGGGGTCGTCGAGGAGTAAGCGGTAGACCTGGACGGCCTTGAGATGCAGATCAAAAAGCGCGGCCAGCGGACCGGCCGGCATCTCTTCCCTGGCCAGCAAAGGCAAACCGGCAGCGCGCTGACTCCAGCGCAGCTCCACCCCCCAGATATGGCGGACGAACGCTTGCACGTTGGCGCTTCCGCCAATGCCGCAGGGCAGTTCCAGCAGGCCAGGGTTCGCCTCCAGATGAGCCTTCCAGAAGACAGCAGATTCATGGTTCCAGGCCAGAAGCTCTTCCAGCGTTATTGCAGGTGTCATGGTTTCCTCCTTGATGAATCTCAGCGCTTTTTCAAAGCGCGATGGCCGATGTCGCGGCGATAGTACATTCCTTCAAAATGAATCAGCTCCATGGCCTCGTAGGCGCGGGCCAATGCATCTTCCAGCGTCGCCGCGGCGGCGGTCACGCCCAACACGCGGCCTCCAGAGGTGAGGATTTGCCCATCTGCCGTCCGGAAAGAGCCGGCGTGAAAGACCTGCACTCCAGGAACCCGTGCAGCTTCGTCGAGGCCGGTGATGGGGTTGCCGGTCTGGTAGCTGCCCGGATAACCGGAGGAACTGGCTACGACGCAGGCCGAAGCGCCGGGACTCCAGCGCAGCTCGGTCTCCGCCAGCCGGCCATCAATGCAGGCTTCCAGCGTATCCACCAGGTCACTTTCCAGGCGCAACAGAATGGCCTGCGTCTCGGGATCGCCGAAGCGGGCATTGAACTCCAGCACCTCGGGCCCACGAGCGGTCATCATCAGCCCGCAGTAGAGCACGCCGATGAAGGGCGTTCCCTCCTCGGCCATGCCGCGCACCGTGGGTTCGGCGATGTGGCGCAGAATCCACTCAGTCATCGCCGGCTCCAGCATTGCGTCGGTCGAGTAAACGCCCATGCCGCCGGTGTTGGGGCCGGTGTCGCCTTCGCCGATGCGCTTGTGATCCTGCGCGGGAACCAGAGGGGCGACATGCTTGCCGTCGCTGAGGCAGAGGAAGCTGATCTCGTCGCCGGAGAGAAACTCTTCGAAGATGACGTGCGACTCCGTGGCGCCCAGTAGCCTTCCGCTCATCAGCTCCTCTGCGGTCTCGATGGCGGCGTGGCGCGACTCGCAAATGATGACGCCTTTGCCGGCGTGCAGCCCGTCAGCCTTGACCACGATGGGCGGATGGAAGAAGTCTATGGCTCGCTCGAACTCGGTGGCGGTCGTGCAGACAGCGTAGTTGGCCGTGGGAATATTGTGCCGCTGCAGAAAGCGCTTGGCGAAACCCTTGCTCGACTCCAGCATCGCCGCCGCCCGCGTCGGCCCAAAGACGCGCTGCCCGCGCTCTTGAAGCGCATCCACAATGCCCAGCGAGAGCGGCACCTCCGGCCCAACAATGGTCAATCTTGGCTGCTCGGCCTCGACCAAGCGGACCATCGCGGCCACGTCTTTCAAATCCACCGCAACGCAGCGCGCAATCTCCGCGATGCCCCCGTTGCCGGGGGCGCAGACCACCTCGCTCACCCGCGGGCTGCGCTTGATCGCCCAGGCAAGCGCGTGCTCCCGGCCTCCCGAACCCAAAATCAAAATCTTCATGGTTGCGTCCCTGCTCTTCCCGATCCACTGAACACCAGAAAGTTTATCTGAGCAAAGCGGGATTGGGAAGTCAAACCGGGGAGGCTGAAATACAGCAAATCCGATCTGGATTCTCTATCTCCTCGTCCCTTTCATCTGCTACACTCGCTGCAATCTGGAAGAAGATGCTCTTCAAGGCTCACAGCGCGGCTGTTTACGGAATCGACGCCAGCCTCATTGATGTCGAGGTGGACTATAGCGGCGTGGTCGCGGAAAAAGACGTCTTCCACACCGTCGGCTTGCCTGACGCCGCGGTGCGCGAGAGCCGCGACCGGGTGCGCGCGGCCATCAAGAACTCCGGCTACCTGATTCCGCCCACGCACATCACCATCAACCTGGCGCCGGCCGACCTGAAAAAGGAAGGTTCGGGCTTCGATCTTCCCATCGCCGTGGGCATTTTGGGCGCGTATGGCGCGCTCCGCACCAACGACCTGAGCCGCTTTCTACTGGTGGGCGAACTGGGCCTGGACGGCAGTGTGCGCGCCGTGCCGGGTATGCTGCCGGTGGCGATCATGGCCCGCGAAAAAGGCATCGCCAACCTGATTCTCCCTGCAGCCAACGCCGCCGAGGCCGCAGTGGTCGAGGGCGTCAACGTCTATCCCGCCAGCTCGCTGCTCGACGTGCTGGAACTGCTCAACACTATGGTCGTGGGCGTGATTCAGCGTGAGCCGTACCGCGTTTCGACCGAATTGCTGCTCGGCGAGTTGCAACACTTTTCCGTGGACTTCAAGGATGTGCGCGGGCAACAGACGGCCAAGCGGGCTCTCGAAGTAGCCGCCGCCGGCAGCCATAATATTCTGATGATTGGCCCGCCCGGTTCCGGCAAGACGATGCTGGCCAAGCGACTGCCCTCGATTCTGGCCCCGCTGACCTTCGAGGAGGCGCTGGAAACCACCAAGATTCACTCTGTCGCCGGCGTGCTGGACGCGGCAGCCGGCCTGGTGACCCAGCGCCCCTTCCGCTCGCCGCACCACACCATCAGCGACGCCGGCCTGATCGGCGGCGGCATCATTCCCCGTCCCGGCGAGGTCTCGCTGGCTCACAACGGGCTTTTATTTTTGGACGAGCTGCCGGAGTTTCCCCGCAACGTCCTTGAAGTTCTGCGCCAGCCCCTGGAAGACCACACGGTGACCATCGCCCGCGCCTCCATGTCGCTCAGCTTTCCGGCGCGCTTCATGCTGGCGGCGGCGATGAACCCCTGCCCCTGCGGCTTCTTCAACGACAAATCGCGCGAGTGCCAGTGCACCCCGCCGCTGATTCAGCGCTATATCGCCAAGATCTCCGGACCGCTGCTCGATCGCATCGATATTCACATCGAGGTTCCGGCGGTGCAATATAAGGAGTTGCGCGGCGGGGCGGCGGCGGAAGGCTCAGCCGAGATTCGCGCCCGTGTGCTGGCCGCCCGTGAGCGCCAGCGGCAGCGATTCCGCAAATTCGGCGACAAAATCTATTCCAACGCGCAGATGACCACCCGCCAGATTCGCGTCCACTGCGAGCTGGGCGTCGACGCCGAGCGCCTTCTGGAGCGCGCCATGCAACAGCAGGGGCTGACCGCCCGCGCCCACGACCGCATCCTCAAGGTAGCCCGCACGATCGCCGATCTGGAAGGCGCCGAACATCTGACCGTCTCCCACCTGGCTGAGGCCATCCAGTATCGCGCACTCGACCGCAGCTACTGGGCGTAAAAAAACTATTGACCTCGAAGCCAACTCTGTATATATTGATGTATGCCATCCATAAAGGGCAGATAGTCCAGAGCGTGCGTGTGCGCTTTCCTGCTGTTTTCCGCATCAGTTTTGAGCTGAGGCTCATTGGTTGATGCCCCGGTGCGTTTTGGTTTCTTCCGGAACGGGAATACAGGACGGATGGTTCCCAAGGCGGCAATCTGTATCTCTGATACGGCATGAGCCTGTTCCATTATTTGCGAGAGTGCGTCAGGATTTTGAACTGTACGTTCACCTCGTGCGTCTAAACCTTTAGGAGTGGGAATTTGGGGCAGCCCGCGTTGCGTTGGCTACCCTGCGGTTACGGCGGAGCCAGTCTGTCTTCCGGCCGGGGCCAATTTTTTAAAGGAGAAATTCGCAATGCGTTCTGATTTAGTTTTTGGGGCTCTTTCTCATGTCTCCAATCGCTACCAGTTGTGCCAACTGGCGAGCAAGGCAACCCGCAAGCTGCACAAGCCGAACACACGGCTGCAGGATACGGCTAATGAAGTCCTGGCCCGCTTCCAAACCTCCAATCCCGGCTACGCTGTGCCCTACGATGCTATCGCGGAACAGCAGGTCGAAACCCGCCGAGCCGCTTGATCGCGCCTCGCGAAAGGTATAATTGTTTCAGGCGGCGGCTTCTGCCGGTCTCCCTCGTTAAAGGGCGTCCGCGCTTGCCGGTCTTAAATGCTACCGTTGATCTCCAGTGAAGCCTGCAACGCAGCGCATTCCGGCCGCCGGCTTTGAATTCCTGTCTGTATTTTCCCCGGAGCACCTCCCCCTTCCGGTCCCTCCCACTCCCATCCTCCCTTATTGCAGGTGAACATGACTATCGGCGAACTGAAAGAAAAGAACATCACGGAACTAACCCGCATCGCGCGTAGCCTGGAGATCCCGGGCACCAGCGGTCTTCGCAAGCAGGATCTGATCTTCAAGATCCTCCAGGCGCAAAGCGAAAAAGAAGGCCACATCTTTGCCGAGGGCGTGCTGGAGATTCTGCCCGACGGCTACGGCTTCTTGCGCTCGCCCGACTACAATTACCTGCCCGGCCCGGACGACATCTACGTCTCGCCCTCGCAGATTCGCAAATTCGATCTGAAGACCGGCGACTCGATCAGCGGCAACGTCCGCCCTCCGCACGAGGGCGAGAAGTATTTTGCCCTGGTCAAGATCGAGGCTATCAACTTCGAGTCGCCCGAGGAGACACGCAACAAGATCCTCTTCGACAACCTCACCCCGCTCTATCCCCAGGAACGCATCAGGCTGGAGACGGTGCGCGAGGCCATCAGCGGCCGGGTGATGGACCTGCTGACGCCGGTGGGCAAAGGCCAGCGCGGCCTGATCGTCGCCCCGCCCCGCACCGGCAAGACCATGCTCTTGCAGTCGCTGGCCAACTCCATCTCCACCAACCACCCCGACGTGGTGCTGATTGTTCTGCTGATCGACGAGCGCCCCGAGGAAGTCACCGACATGCAGCGCTCGGTGAAGGGCGAAGTCATCAGTTCGACCTTTGATGAACCAGCGGCGCGCCACGTGCAGGTGGCCGAAATGGTCATCGAGAAGGCCAAGCGTCTGGTGGAGCACAAGCGCGACGTGGTGATTCTGCTGGATTCGATTACTCGTCTGGCGCGCGCCTACAACACCATCGTGCCGCCCTCGGGTAAGGTGCTCTCCGGCGGTGTGGATTCCAACGCCCTGCAACGTCCCAAGCGCTTCTTCGGCGCGGCCCGTAACATCGAGGAGGGCGGCTCGCTGACCATCATTTCCACCGCACTGATCGATACCGGCTCGCGCATGGACGAGGTCATCTTCGAGGAGTTCAAGGGCACCGGCAACATGGAGATCATCTTGGACCGCAAGCTAGTGGACAAGCGCGTCTTCCCAGCCATCGACATTCAGCGCTCCGGCACCCGCAAGGAAGAGTTGCTCATCCCCAAGGAGGATCTCTCGCGCATCTGGATTCTGCGCAAGGTGCTCAACCCGCTCTCGCCGGTCGAGGCGATGGAACTGCTCATCAGCCGCCTGGAAAAGGTCCGCAACAACGCTGAGTTCCTGGCCAACATGAATCAGTTGTAGCCGCTATCAAGTTTCATCAGAAAGGCCGCTTCCGAGGAGGCGGCCTTCTCTTATTGAAGTGAATTCACACCACGTTTGCTATTCATCCGGGCGCTTCAGCCGGCAGATACAAACTGCTTATTGGCTTGCAGTTTCCATTGGCCGGAGTTCACACCCATCGTGAGAAGCCAGATCGTAAGTATCGCTTCTCCGATTCCTCCCGCGATCATTGGATAGGGTGCAAGGAAATCCGCCGCCGGTTGCCAGATAAAGGTCATCCAGCTCAGGCCGGGCACCAGCATCACAGCGCCGATTGCATTGGGCATGAACCTCGAGCGGAAGATGAGATAACTGATGAGGAGGCAGTAAAACCCGTAGAAAACCAGAAAGTTCATATGGATGGGGAGATAGGTTGGGTTGATATAGCCATAGATGCTCCCCGTCCAACTAAAGCACGCCGCAAGGAGTGAGAGCCAGTGGTTTACAGGCCAGAAGAGGTAGCAAAGCAAGGCCGTAACGGCGACGTAAGTGGCTGTCGCAGCCGGACCGCAGAAGGCGAGCAGCCAGGGACTCCCTTTTCCGCTCATCGTGATCGCCGATACTACGAAATTAAGCAGATAGATAGCTCCAGTGAGCCGAGCCCAAAATGCGGGCGAAACACGATCAAATACACCGGCGCGACGTACAGTTTCCATATCCTCATTCCTTTCTACGCGAGGAAAGAACCGGACTCCGTCCCTGCGCGGGCGAGCATCGCCATGACCAACATACGATCCCGGTGTGGAGAAAGTTCCAGGCAGGTCTCCCTGTATCTTTTCCCAATATGAAGCATTTGATATAATTGAAATGTCGTGGGGCTGTAGCTCAGCTGGGAGAGCGCCTCGTTCGCAACGAGGAGGCCAGCGGTTCGATCCCGCTCAGCTCCACCATACTTCCCGCCGCATTTTTCCTAGTCCCTTAGTCTCTGCTGTTAATCAAACACCACCGTCTTGTTTCCATAGCAGAGAATGCGCCGGTCCAGGTGCCAGCGGACGGCGCGGGAAAGGACGATGCGCTCCAGATCCTGCCCCCGCGCCACCAGGTCTTCCACTTGATCGCGATGCGAGATGCGGGCCACATCCTGCTCGATGATGGGGCCGTCGTCGAGCACCTCGGTGACATAGTGGCTGGTAGCTCCGATCAGCTTGACGCCGCGCGCATGTGCGGCATGGTAAGGCTTTGCCCCGGTGAAGGCGGGCAGAAACGAGTGGTGGACATTGATGATCGCGGCCGGATAGCTGGCGACAAATATCGGGGAAAGAATCTGCATGTAGCGTGCCAGCACTACCAGCTCAATTTCGTGCTGGGCAAGCACTTCGAGCTGACGCCGTTCGGCCTCGGCGCGCGTGGCCGAGGTGACTTCGACGTGCTCGAAGGGTATGCCGTAAAAGGCGGCCAGGCTTTCCACATCGCGGTGGTTGGAGACAATCAGCGGAATCTCGCACTCCAGCTCCCCGGCCCGCCATCGGTAGAGCAGATCGGCCATGCAGTGCAGGTACTGCGAGCAGAACAGGGCCACGCGCGGCAGCCGGGCGCTCGAGGTCAATTGCCACCTCATGCCCAGTTCGCGGGCCAGCGGAGCGAACTCCGCCTGGAAGGCAGCCAGATCGAACTTTTCAGCGGCGGAGGAAAGGCTGCCGTCCGCAGGACCAAGGCCCCACTCCACGCGCATGAAGAAGAGGCCCAGTTCGTGGTCCTGGTGCTGGTCGGCGTGCAGGATGTTGGCTCCGTGCCGGTAGAGCAGCGAGGAGACGCGCGCCACTAGACCCTTCTGGTCCGGGCAGTCAATCAGCAGTACGGCGGAGTCTTTCATGCTGTTTTCAGCTTAACCCACCACCTGCGGTGGGGCCAGTGGGTACCTGCGGTGCGGCCGACGACCTGCGGCGCAAAGATCGTGTGGTCACTGTGTCCCACCCTTCGTAAGAAAAAAGCGAAGGATGGGGTACTCAGGCTGTTATGGTTAGCTCAAGGGTGTGGCACCGAGCCGGGGGATCGTCGCTTCAGAATATTCTCATTATTCCCGTCATGTGGGTAGCGTGCACCTCGCCTTTGGCGTAGGAACAAATGCGCGACGATGGTGTAGTACACGGCTGAAAACTGGGATTCTTACTGCGTTCATCGCAGCGCGGTGACGGATAACGCCACAAAAGCCCCATCCTTCACGGCCCCATCGATCCGAACCTTATCCTTCACCTGCAAGTTGGCAAGGGCCGATGGACGACTGTTCAGCCGAAAGGTAGTCGTTAGGTTAGTCTCAATGCTATGCGCCTGATGATCAACGGTGCCGATGATAATGATCCTGGTTCCTTCGATGGCGGTTACGTCTCCCATGAGCCATGTCTTGGCATAATCGATTATCGGCCCCGCTCGAAGAACGCAGCCTGATTCGGTCCAAAAAATGCTCGTGGCGTTCATGGAATTGACTCCGTCGCCTCCTGGCCCAATGGCCATAATCTCATCGCCGAGCCTAACCTCGCTCGGCTTGCTCGGTAGCGCTGAAGGTAGTGCGTGGCCAGCTTGGCCCGCGCTCTGCCCCGAAATCGGTTGCGCACAGGTATTTCGTTGGAATGCGGTCTCGGCATTGAATCGAATGATATAGTCCTTATCTGCTTCCTTGATGGTGAAGTGATCGGCCGCGACTTCTGCTACAGAGCCCATCCGGAAGCCCCCGCCGCCGGTAAATGATGCGCCGGCAATCTTGCCTTTGAACGGTTGGTTCGAGGGGTCAGGCGCATCCTGCTGCGTAGGGGAAGCAGGTGCCGGTTGCTTTTGAGTCACGGCAGTTAGCGGTAAAGTGCAGCTGACGAAGACAACCAGGAAAGCCGAGAGCTTGAGTGTCATTGATCGTTCTCCAGTGGGCCAGAAAGGCCGTCCCAATTGTATAGCAGTGCGCCACGGCCCCGGCCCGTCCGGCACGAACGGTCTACACATGCAGGTATGCTATTTTTCATTGGCGCTCAAAAAAGCGCCGGGGTAACTCCCGCCCCGGCGTGCGCATGCAACACATTCCTAGTGCTCAGTGGACAGTGGTCAGTGCGCTGGGTAGAGGTTGGTGGATTCCCAACTCCAAAAAACCGGAGCCGGAAACCCATTCCTAGCACATGTGGTCACAAATCCCATGGCGCGCAAGCTGAAGAGCCTACCCTGAGCGAAGCCGAAGGGTCTGCCGCACTGCAAGTGCCTTAGGCGGCGGAGTCGCAGCGGGCCATCATCGGCGAGTTCAACTGCTGGCGCAGGCTGCCGGCCAGATCGGCCACCATGCGCATCCTTTCGGCCGCGGGTGAGGAGATTTCGCTGCCGTTCAGCGCCAGCTGGGAGTGAAGCAGCAGGCCGGCGACCGTGGATTTCAGTTCGGTTTCGATGGCGGCGGCGACTGCGCGGCGGGCCAGCGTCTGCTCGCGCTCACGGCGGTGCATGGCGGCGCGAATCTCGCGGACCAGCCGGGCGGCGCCGGAGAGGGCGAAGTTGATCTGCAGGGGGATGGCCAGGCCGGCGTGCTCCCAGATGGCCTCGGCGGAGGCCGGATCGCACTCGGCCATGGTTTCGTCCACCACCACGGCGTCAAACTCGCGGCGGCGCAGCGCCCCCAGCGCGGCCTTGCGCCCGTCGGCCATCTCGACCTCCATGCCCAGTTGCACTGCCACCACGGCGGCGCAGTTGCGTGCGCCTTCGACTCCGGTCACAATCAGAATGCTCATTCCCAACTCCTTTGGCTCATCCGGCCAGCCCGTTGCCAAGGCCTGTTGCGCTCCGCGCGGCTCTTCCCGCCTGGCCTGTGATATTTCCCGTAATAGGTCTATCGGCGCGGTCGGTCCCGACTTGAATCCTGTCCGCCTACTCTTCCCGAAGCGGGTCGGCGATGCCGTATTCCTTCAGCTTGCGGTAGAGGGTGGTCTTGCCAATGCCCAGCAGCCTGGCGGCCTGGATCTTATCCCCGTTGAGGGCGCGAATGGCTCCCAGGATGGCCTGGCGTTCCATCTCCGCCAGCGTGGTCAACTGCGGCGATCCGGCCTCGGAGACTTGCTCGCCGGAGGCGGCCGAGCGCCGCGCCTCGAGACCCTGCTGCTGCAGTAGCGTGGGCAGGTCGCCCAGGTGCAGGACCGGCCCGCTGGAGAGCGCGCAGGCCCGTTCGATGGAATTTTCGAGCTCGCGCACGTTGCCCGGCCAGTCGTGGCGCATCATAGTGTGCAGGGCCTCGTCGCTCAACGTGAATTTGACGCCGTGCTCGCGGCTGATGTGGTCGAGAAAGTGAGCCGCCAGCAGCGGAATGTCCTCGCGGCGGTCGCGCAAGGGCGGCAGCCGCAGATTGACCACGTTAAGCCGGTAAAAAAGGTCCTTGCGGAATGCGCCCTTTTCCACCATCAACGCCAGATCCCGGTTGGTGGCGGCCACGATGCGCGCCTTGATGGGGATGCGATGGGTGGCGCCGACGGGACGGACCTCCTTCTCTTGCAGCGCGCGCAGCAGCTTGGCCTGCAGGTCGAGCGAGAGCTCGCCAATCTCGTCGAGAAAGACCGTTCCCCCCTCGGCCGAGACCAGCAACCCGTCCTTGGAGCGATTGGCCCCGGTAAAGGCGCCCTTCACGTAGCCGAAGAGCTCGCTCTCGATCAGCGTGGGTACCAGCGAACCGCAATCGACCGGCAGAAACGGCTTTTGCGAGTTAGGCCCGTAGGCGTGGATGGTGCGCGCCACAAGCTCCTTGCCGGTGCCGCTCTCGCCCAGAATCAGCACCGGGTGGGAGCTTTGGGCAACCTTGGAGAGGATGCGATAGAGCTTTTCCATCTCCCCGGAGCGGCCGATCATCGCGCCCAGTCCCTGCGAAAGACGCAGCCGCTCGCGCAACTGGCGGGTGGCGGCGTCGGTGACCAGCGAAGAGGCGGCGCGATCCAGAACGGTAGACAATTCATCGATGGCGAAGGGCTTGGCCAGGTAGTCCGAAGCTCCACAGCGCATCGCCTCTACTGCGGCGTTGACCGAACCCGAGGCTGTCATCGCGATTACCGCGGTCTGGGGGTAAAGCAGCTTGACCTCGGAGACCAGCTCCAGGCCCTGGTTGGAGCCCGCGGGCAAATTGACCAGCAGGATGTCGGCGGTCGAGCCGCGCATCATGCTGCGCGCCTGCGTCAGGTCGCCGGTACTCTCCACCGCGTAGCCCAGACTGGCAGCAATCTCGGCGCAGGCCGAGCGGACCGCGGTGTCGGCGTCGACCACCAGCAGGTGCAGGCGAACGGGCTGTTCCGCGAATTGTTGAGGGATAAAGTCCATGGCTCTGGTGTTCAGAACTGTCTCAAGCATTGTAATTGCCTCACGCGCAAAGGGTGAATGGGATTTTTGTGGTTGCTGTCACGTGGTTTTTCCGCCCTGGAGGTTCCTGTGGAGCCGTCCGCGGCGCGCGCCTCAGCGGGAGCGGACGGGCAACTCGATCTCGAAGCAGGCTCCGGACGGGGCGCGGTTGGCGGCATGAATACAGCCCCCGGCGGCCGCGACGATGGAGCGGGTGATGGACAGGCCCAGCCCGCGATGGGAGGCCGGCCAGCCGTCGTGCCGGAAATCGTTGCCGGCGCGGGTGGTGTAGCCGGAGTCGAAGATCTTCTCCAGCGCCTTTTTGGGAATGCCCGGCCCGTTGTCTTCCACCGTGAGCGCCAGAGCCTCAACCGCGCCCTCCGGCCCCGGGCGCTCGCGCAGGCCAAGCAGGATGCGGCCGCCCTCGGGCATCGCCTCGGCGGCGTTTTTGATCAGGTTGACCAGAATCCGGGTAAGCTCCTCGCCCATCAGCCGTACCGGCAGCGAGCCACCCTCAGTATCCACGGTGAGAGTGATGGAGGGACCGGCCAGGGCCGCCAGCAGATTGCGGTTGGCCAGCACTTCCCCGGCCAGATTGTCGATCGGCGCGGCGGGCAGCAGATCGTAGCGGCGGGTGCGCTCCTGCCGGGCTGCGCCGCGGAGATTGGCGTCCGGCCCCAGGCAGAGATCGAGGGCCACCAGCTTCTCCACCAGCCGGCGGCTGGCCGTGGCCACCAGCCTCAGTTCATTGCCATAGTGATGGAAGGCAGGATTGAGCACCCCCGGCTCCTCTAACAGATCGCAGTAGAGCCCCAGCGCCGTGACCATATTCCGCGCGTCATGGGCCACATCGGCCAGGCTCTCGCTCTCGCCGCGCAGGTTGGTCAGCGTTTCGACCACCGCCTCGACCCGTTTACGCTCACTCACGGAGCCTCCGCTTCCCGCCGGACCCGCTCCTGTATGGCCCACTCCCACAAGCCCTGCTTCGACCAGACCCGATGCCGCCAGCCCGCTTCCTGTGAATCCCCTCGTCTGTCCCGTCTGCTGCATAACCGCTCCTTTTCCACGTCAGGGGTCAGGGGTCAGAGATCAGGGGTCAGTTTCAAAGACCCACAACACCAATCTAGTCCCGAGTCCCTAGCCCCTATTCCCTGTTCCCTGCTTTTCCGCTCTTCCCATTTCTGCCCTGAGCTTGGGAACTGTTCCTTTCTATTACACGTGGCGTGCCAAAGTAGAACGACTGGATTAAGTTCCTGATAAGGGAGATAGTTAGTCTCCAATTCCCAGAGACTGCCACCGGAGCCAAAACGAGCATTTCTTCCCACAATGGAACTGGGGATTGGAGAGTAATGGATGTAAGATTTTTTGTTTCAATGGAATAGGGATAGATTCCTGTTACGGAACGGAGAAGGAGCAGTTTCCCGTCCTGGAACCGAAAGCCGTTGACGGATTGACAGTCTCGCCTATAAGCCGCTTCCCGTACAATCTCTGCATGAATAGTTCTGGAAACGACATTGCCGCTTCGAAGATTGATCGTCCCGGCGGCCGTACTCCGCTGGAGCTTCGCCCGCTCACGCTTACGCCCGGCTTTGTGCAGACCGCCGAAGGCTCGGTACTGCTCTCGCTGGGCAACACCCGGGTGCTGACCTGCGCCACCATCGAGCAGGGCGTCCCCGGCTGGCTGAGGAACTCGGGGCGCGGCTGGGTAACCGCTGAATATTCGATGCTGCCCCGCTCGACCGTCACCCGGACACCTCGAGAAAGTGAACGGGGCAAGATTGGCGGGCGGACGCACGAGATTCAGCGGCTGATCGGCAGGAGCCTGCGGTCTGTCGTTGATATGAAGGCGCTGGGCGAGCGCACGGTGATTCTGGACTGCGACGTGATTCAGGCCGACGGCGGCACGCGCACGGCGGCGATTACAGGCGCGGCGGTGGCTCTGGCTCTTGCGTTGAACGCTCTGGTCGCCGCTGGAACGCTCAAAGCGTCGCCGCTGAAACAATTAGTCGCCGCGACCTCGGTGGGCATCGTCGGCGGCGCGATGCTGTTGGACTTATGTTATGAAGAGGATTCGCAGGCCGAGTTGGACATGAATGTGGTGATGACCGCCGACGGCGGCCTGATCGAGACGCAGGCGACGGCGGAGAAGGGTTCTTTTTCGCGGGCGCAGCTCAATGAGCTGGTCGATCTGGCCGAGGTGGGGTTGAAGGAGATTTTTACGGCGCAGCGGGCGGTGCTGGGGGTGTAGGGCTTACAGCTATGCTTTTACGGATTCTTTCCGGATTGCGAAGCATTCGGACGCTGGATAAGTGGGTTGGCCTGTTTGCAACAATTGAACGTTCTCTTCCTTAATCCTTGACTTCCCAAGAGTACAAATCCTTTCCAATCGGGAGATTTGCGGCGTAGAATGTTGCCAAAGCTAATTGCCCGTTAAGATGGAGTAGCTAATGAACGAAAAACCAACCGAGCCGGCGCTTCCATTCTGGTTGCTGCCAGTTTTTTCCTGGGCAGTATCTGTCTACCTCGGTATTGGCCTCGTCCATGAAATAGGCGCTTTGCCCGACGACTCGGGTCTTATCACTCATGCACCGGCCACTCTCCTACTCTTATTCTTTCTATTTCTTCCATTCTTCACGAAGGTCAAGATCGGCAAACTTTTGGAACTCGAACGTGAGGTTAAGAATACTAAGGAGGAGGTCAAGGACTTTAAGTCCGAAGTCCGCAACAGTCTATCCGTCATCTCGACCAACGTGAACACAATTGGAGGCCTCTCGAACCAATTAACGGTCAACATCCCCAATCCAAATGAACTTCGCGAGGTTCGGAAGGAAGTCGAAAGTAATTCACCAAAGATGAAGGTCGACGAAAAACAGGACGATCTAGAGCAGGTGCTTCTGCGTGAAGACCCCGCGCTCGCTCTAGCGTGGACACGCATCGAAATCGAGCGGCTCCTCAGGACGGTCATCGGAAGGGATTTTCACGCTTGGTCAGCGCAGCGGGCAGATGTGAAGTTCGCGACCTTACCGCAACTATTCGATGCGTTTGTCTCGCAACATCCGGGGTACCATTACCTGCGGGAGGCTTTTCGCTACGTCACACAGGTCTGTAACGCGGCAATTCACGCTCAATTCGTCTCAGAGGATCAGGCGCGTGAAGCGCTTGGACTCGGCGGACAGGTCATTGCGATCCTGAAGCACCTCACTGAGCAAGGTACGGAGACTAATCAGGGTTTCTCTGATTGATGAATAAGGATTAGCCCGCACCAATCAGCAACGGACAGGATTATTTAATGCCCTGGAATGGACAAAGACCATGAAGAATCTGGACAGGATACTCTCGGCCCTTAAGGAACTTACTAATGAGGGCGCGAAACTTGTTGATGAAGGGCAGAAACCGGACATGAAGCTCGGCAGTTTCGCCCCTCTGTATGAGGCCTGGTATTCGAAAGCCTTGATTGCAGTGGGACAGATTTGTCCACAGCGCCTACCAGAATTCCGTGAAGCGTACCGACACGAAAAACGGAAGGTGGTCACCTACGACACTTACGCAGTCAGCGATTTCTTGATTGGCCTCACAGTAACCCTCGGCGGGAGTCCGACATTTAACAAGACCAATGCATTTGCCATGAAACTACTCCGCCAGGTCGGAATTGTTCATGCTGCTGAGGAACTCGCAGTGTCAGTTCTCTTCGATATACGAGGTATGCTTCGGGCGGAACTGTTAGATTCGGATCTTTCGGCCGCGAAGGAATTACTCCGTGCGAAACAGTTTCGAGCATCCGGAATGATCTGTGGCGTCATTCTGGAGACACATTTGAGGTCATGTTGTGACGCACACGGAGTCAAGATCAGCAAAAAGGACCCGGGCATAGGAGACCTGAACGATCTGCTTAGAAATGTGGCACTCTACGATGTTCCGATGTGGCGCCTCATCCAAAGACTAGCCGACATCAGGAATCTGTGCGGGCATCGGAAAGAGCGTGACCCGAGTCCGAGCGAAGTCGAGGACCTGGTTTCCGGCACCGAGAAGGTAATCAAAGAGGTTGGCTGAATACGACGGTTTGGACAGGCATGGAAGTATTTCAACTCGCGCGTAATCGCCGATGTACTCATGGATATTCCAAAGCAAAGCTGGACCGTTTCTGTCTCGCGGTATTCTGCGCCGGCAATGTGAAGGAGAGGGGTTCTAGTGTGGTGAGTCAGAAGTTCATTGAAGAGCAACTACAGATCCTTCGACTCACCACCCCCAGGCTGAAGAGTACGCCTAGGGCCCCGTTCGCTCAGGATGACAGCAGTTTTTGTGTGCGTATTTCTGACTCAGGACACTAGTTCCTGTTCCCTGCCTTGACCGCATCCTTGCGCAAATGGCTATACGCTGCCGGGGGCACGTCGGTCAGTGGCAGCGCGGGGCCTTCCCAGAGCAGGCGCGGCGAGCCTTCACTGGCCGAGTGCAAACCCTCCAGATGAAACGAATGCTTGCCCGCGCGCAGGCCCAGCGAGCCGCGATCATAACGCATGGCGTTGCCCGGCGCGCCGCAGACCTGGGCAAAGGGCGGGCCGGTTTTGGCCACTTCCATGCCGTCAATCACCAGCCGCGCGCCATCCCGTGCCAGTAAATGAAAGGTATAGCCGCCGTCGGCGGGAATGTCGATGTAGCCGTCCCATGCGGCGGCGTAACGGGTAAAGCCCTGCGCATCCGCGTGCAGGCTGGGCGACTCGCCGGCGAAGACCGCGCGCTGGGAGCTGAGATCGGGCAGTTCGGTCCACTCGCCGGGAAAGATTTGCCAACTGAGTCCGGGCAGCAGTGCGCCCATCGGGGAGAGGGCGTCGCGCCATCGACCAACAGCCACCAATCCCTGCGCGGCCCAGTCCTGATTGCCGGCGTCATCCTCCACGTGAAGCAAAACGCGGAAGCGGCCCGCGCCCGTTACCGCACCGTCGAGCTGGGTTCCCTCGGCATCCGGAAAGCGATGGCGCGCGCGGCGGCCGGTGGCCTGCGTCCCGTCGCCAAAGAGCCAGGTATAACGCGTCTTCGGCGCAGGCTGGGCGATGAAGGTCACCTGATCCCCCGGAGCGAAGACCGGCGGGTCCACCGTGAAGGCCGCCAGCGGCCCGTGCGGCGCAACAAACTGAGCCGGAGCCGCGCCGCCAGTGACCGCCAGCGGCAGCTCCGCATCGCTGGCCGCGCGCCTCTGGCCGAGCTTCACATTGTCGAAGATCACGCCAGCCACGTCGCCGGTCATTGTGGAATCGGCCAGCGGCGGCTGGTCTAGCGCCCAGATGTTGCGGAAGGTGAAGCCATGCAGCCCGGGGTATTCCTGCTCCATCTGCACCAGCGAGTACCAGTTATCCAAAAAAAGATTCTCAAAAATGTAGTCGTTGTGGATGCCTTTGGCGCCGTTTGCTCCCCACAAGCCGAAGATGCCAAAGGTCTGCCCGCAGGCCCCGATGCCGCCGTGAAGAATGTCGGAGTCGCGCAAGGTAAAGTTGCTCGAGTTGAAGGTCTTGCGCGGCCAGCCGGCGCGAACGATGTTGGAGATGCTGGTAGACAGCTCGCTGTGCTCGATGAGAATATTCTGCACATCATGGCCGGGGCGCAGAATCTCCTCGTCGGTGTAGCCGTCCCAGTTGCCTTGCAGGGCAAAGACGTCGTCCGACGCGCGCAGGAAGGAGTCGCGCACAGTGGTGTCGCCTCCGCCCAGCCAGTCCATGCCGTCCTGGTTGGCGTTGCCGGGGTTGCCGCCGATCACGCGCAGATCGTTGTAGACGAACTTGGTGGAATCCTTCATCTGGATCGACCACGTCCGGGCGCGCACAATGCAGGTCAGGCCGTCGATCTCGATGTTGCGGGCTTCCAGAGCGCCAATGCAGTGCCAGTCGGGCTTCTGCATCCAGCCTTCGTCGCTGGTGGGGTCCTGCGTGCCTTCGTAGACAATCGTTCCCCGGCCCAGAATCTTGACGTCATGCACCTTCCACAGATTCAGGCTGCCGTAGAAGTATGAGCCGGGCGCAAGATAGAGGGTCTCGCCGCTTTTGGGGTTCAGGCTTTCGTGGTAGACGCCCGGCTCGTAGGCGTGAATCGCCTGCTTGCCGGGCATCGGCGGCGGCGGCGCGCCGGCAAAGAGAAAGAGCATTTTGCCGTAGTTCAGAAAGTCGCCGGGCCGGGAGATGGAGAGCTTGGCCGGTCCCGCGAGCCGGAAGCGGATGGTCTGGCCCTGGCGAATGGGGCGCAGACCCAGCCGCCAGGGCTGAATGTCCACGCCCTTCTCCCAGAGGCCCGGCTCGGCGGCGGTGATTGCCACGTCGAACGGGCCAGTCCCGTCGAAGCTGACATACTCATAACTCGCCGCTGCGTGGGCTACGTCCACCATCTGGCCATTCACGGTGACGGTGAAGGCGGTCGAGCGCATCTCCGGCGGCACCGGCGCGGCCTGAACACGTGAAGCGGCCTGGGCGGCGACGGGAAACGCGAGAACGGCCACGAGCAGTGAGCGATAACCCAGCAAGAAGACAAACTCCGGCAACAAAGTGGGAACAAAACCACTGTAGCACCGGCGTGACGGGAGCTGATTGCAAGCTGGGACTCCCAGCGAAATCAATCAGCCCTATTCTCGTTTTCGCGGCAGCCTGCTGACTAGCGTTACAGCTTCGATTGCATCTGCTGGGAGATCCGCAAGGACCGGCGTATCAGAGATGAGCTTTCCTGATAAACTGATTCGACAAGCACAAGCGGTATTCGGTATGAGTGCAATCCAGAATATGAAGCAGGAAAGTGGCATGAAGACACGGTTTGCGCGCCGCATGAGCGCGATGCGCCCTTCGACGATTCGCGAAATTCTCAAGGTCACCGAGCAGGCCGATATCATCTCCTTCGCTGGCGGCCTTCCCGCGCCGGAACTTTTTCCTGTAGAAGAAGTCAGCACTGCCTGCGAGCGCGTGCTGCGCGACGGCGGCCCTGGCGCATTGCAGTATGGACCCAGCGAAGGCTTCGCTCCGCTCAGAGAGTGTTTCGCGGCGGAATCGCGCAAGCGCGGAATTGATTGCGCAGGCGAAGATATTCTCATTACGACCGGTTCGCAGCAGCCGCTGGATCTGGTCAGCAAGATCTTTCTCGATGCGGGCGATTGCGTTCTGACCGAAAGCCCGACGTACATGGCCGCTCTGCAGGCCTTTCAAACTTATGAAGTTCGCTTTGCCGCTGTGCCCACCGACGCGGAAGGCCTGATTCCAGAGGCCCTACCGAAGCTGATCGAGCGGGAGCGGCCCAAGTTCCTTTATACGATTCCCAGCTTCCAGAACCCCACGGGCGTGACTCTGACCGCGGAGCGCCGGATCAAGCTCTACGAAATCGCCGCGCGCTACGGGCTGATTGTGCTAGAGGACGACCCCTACGGTGCTTTGCGCTACGCAGGCAAGCCCGTTGCTCCAATCAAGTCGCTGGATACGGAAGGACTTGTGATTTACCTCAGCACCGTATCGAAGACCATCGCGCCCGGCCTTCGGATTGGCTGGGTGGTTGCTTCTGAAGAGATTCGCCGCAAGCTGACGATCGTCAAGCAGGCGGCCGATTTGCACACGTCGAGCCTGGACCAGCGGATCGTTCATCGTTATCTGACCGACTTTGACAGCGAGGCCCACGTCGAGCGCATCCGGCGGGCGTATGGGGAACGCTTCGCCATTATGGACGCGGCGCTGCGGGAGACGATGCCGCCGGGCTTCACGTGGACCCATCCCGAGGGGGGAATGTTTCTCTGGGTCACCTGTCCTGATGGTGTGGATACGTGCGAGTTGATGCTGGAGGCGCTTCAGCGTAAAGTTCTCTTTGTGCCGGGACGGGATTTCTTTCCCGATTCGAGCGGCCAGCGCTTCATGCGGCTGAACTTCTCCAATGCAACGCCGGAACAGATTCGAGAGGGCGTGGGGCGGCTGGCGGAGGTTTGCCATGCGGCCATCACTCCCGCCGTGATAACCTCCTAAGCGGCGCAGTCCACACAGCATCGGCTGCTACTCATTCGATCTTGGCGTGATCCACTGGCGCTCGATGTGTGGACGGAGGTGGCCGAATTGCGCTGTTTTGAAGAGGAGATTCGATGAACTATCTTCGTTTCACACCAATTTTGATTCTGGCTGCTGCTTCGGTCCTGGCGCAGACGCCCGATGCTACGAAGCCTGTGCCGCCTGCGGCTATCAAGAGCTTCGATTTATCGGCCATCGACAAGACCGCCGATCCCTGCACGGATTTTTACAAGTACGCCTGCGGCAATTGGGTCAAGAGCAATCCTGTTCCCGCCGACCAGGTGCGCTGGGCGCGGTCGTTCTCGCTACTGCAAGAACGCAATCGCTATCTGCTGTGGCAGGAGCTGGATGCCGCGGCCAGCAGTCCCAAGAGCGCGCTGGAAAAGCAGTATGGCGACTTTTTTGCGGCCTGCATGAACACCGATCTGATTGAGCAGAAGGCTCTCCAGCCGCTGGAGCCGGCCTTCAAGCGCATCGCAGCCCTCAACGACGCCCACAAACTGGGCACGCTAATGGGCGAACTGGAGGCCGAGGGCAGTGAGGCGCCACTCTTCTATTTTGGCGTGGAGCAGGACGACAAGGACTCCTCTAAGCAGATTGCCGCCATTGGGCAAGCCGGCCTCTCATTGCCCGACCGTGACTACTACATTGTGGACAGCAAGCATTTCCAGGAGATCCGCAAGCAGTATGTCGAGCACGTGACCAAGATGTTCACGCTGGCCGGCGACTCTCCGGATCAGGCGGCCAAGGAAGCCACGGCGGTGATGGAGATTGAGACGGTGCTGGCAAAGGTCTCCACCAGCCGCACCGATCTGCGCGATCCGGCCAACCGCTACCACATTTACACGGTTGCCGACTTCCAGAAACTGACCCCGGAGTTCGATTATTCGGTGTACTTCAAGGACGTGAAAATACACCCCTTCGAGACGCTGAACGTGGCGACGCCGGATTTTTTCAAAGGACTGAGCGAACTGATTGCCAAAGAGCCGATCGACGCCTGGAAGTCGTACTTCCGCTGGCACGCGCTGCACGGAGCGGCTGTGAATCTGCCGAAGGCCTTCTTTGACGAGAATTTTGCTTTCTTTGGAAAGACACTGGCGGGACAGAAGGAATCGACGCCGCGCTGGAAGCGTTGCACCAGCATGACCGACCGGGCGCTGGGCGAGGCGGTGGGCCAGGACTGGGTGAAGCAGAACTTTCCGCCCGCGGCCAAGGCCAGCATGGACCAGCTTGTGGCCGCTCTGGAGAAGAGCCTGGGCGACGACATCAAGACCCTGCCGTGGATGAGCGACGCGACGAAGAAAGCGGCGGAAGAGAAGCTGGGCATGATCCGCAACAAGATCGGCTACCCGGAGAAGTGGCGCAGCTACAAGGCGCTGAAGGTGAAACGCGATGACCTGCTCGGCAACCTGCGCCGCAGCTCGGTCTTCGAGCGCAACTGGAACCTTGATCACCTGGGCAAGCCGGTGGACGAGAAGGAGTGGGGGATGACGCCGCCGACTGTAAACGCCTATTATGACCACTCGTTCAACGACATCAACTTCCCGGCTGGCATCCTGCAGCCGCCGTTTTTCGACTTTACCGTTGACCCGGCGGTGAACTTCGGCGGCATCGGCGTGGTGATCGGCCACGAAATGACCCACGGCTTCGACGACAAGGGCTCGCAGTACGACGGCAAGGGCAACCTGCGCGAGTGGCAGACGGCGGAAGACCGTAAGGCCTTCACCGAGCGGACTGACTGCGTGGCCAACGAATACAGCGGTTTTGAGGCCGCCCCGGCCAAGGGCGACACCTCGGCGCAGATGCTGAACGGCAAGCTGACCCTGGGCGAAAACACAGCCGACAATGGCGGCCTGCGCATCGCTTACATGGCCCTGCTGGATACGCTCGCGGCGGAGGGTAAGAGCATCAACGACAAGATCGACGGCTACACCGAGGCGCAGCGCTACTTTCTCGGCTTTGCCCAGGTGTGGTGCCAGAACCAGACAGAGCAGTCTGCCCGGCAGGCGGCGCTGACGGACTCGCACTCGCCCGGGCGCTGGCGCGTCAACGGCACGGTGCAGAACTTTGACCAGTTTGGCAAGGCCTTTGGCTGCGTCCAGGGCCAGCCAATGACCCCGGTGAATTCCTGCCGGGTGTGGTAGATCAGCAACAGGCTTGTAGCCGTAGAGTTGTAAGTCACGGCTCCGGGCCACAGCTTATAGCCTGCCCGCCAGACTCCTCAACGGGGTTTGGCTCGGCGGTGTTGACGTTTCCCTTCCTGCGAGCGTCCAATCCTCAGCCATGGCCAATGATGGAGCAGTCCGCCCGACAGGCCGCGGTTCTGCCTCGCCCGAGGCGGGGAAGGCCGGAATAATACGCCGTTTTGCTGCGTTCTCAGCCAAAACTAGGCACAACCCGCCCTGGGCTTTTACAATGCAACAGGGACCCGTCCCAACCCAGCTCTGCTGTGGAACTTGCAAACCTGGCGGCAAAGGCCCGGCCAGGATGAAGGAATCGCATGAAGTTTAAGAAATTCGGCAAGGCCCTTCTGATGAGTGCCCTCTCGGCTGGCGTTGTCCTCGGCGTTACGTCTTGCATCCAGAATTATTCAGTTGGCTACTTGTATGTAACCGGGACAGTGACCGCCGGGACGAGCGGCGATGGCATCATCAGCGGCTTCAAGATCGACCACAATACGGGATTTCTGACCCCCATTAACGGATTGCCCGTCTCCTCGGGCGGCGCCAACCCGGTGCGTGCCGTCCTGATCGACGGCAGCCGTTTTCTCTATGTTCTGAACCGTGGCGTCAACAAAGAGGGTAACGGCAATTGCACCACAGCGGACCCTTGCCTGAACTCCAACATTACTCAGTTTGAAGTCGGCGCCAACGGCATCCTCACCCCGCAGGAGACCTTCGCCACCCAGGGATTCAACCCTTTCCGCCTCATCCCCGACAATGCCGGAAATTACATCTACGTGCTGGATCATGATTCCCCGGACAACTATAACCAGTCGAGCAAGGACGGCTGCGCGCTGGCCCTGGGCGGTGTGCAGAGCTGCGGCGACATTACCGCATTCCAGGTCAACCAGACCACGGGACGCCTGAGCCTGGTTATGAATAATCAGGTAACCTCGACCATCGGTGGCGGTTCTTCCTCGCTGACTTACTTCCCGGTTCCCGCCAATCCGATTGACTTTATGATGACCGGTGTATCCGTATTCGTATTGAGCGGCACACCGGCAACAGGCGATTCGGTCTTTCCTTACGCCTACAGCCAGATAAACGGGCAGTTGACGGTGAGCCAGAATAGCTCGCAGCCGCTGAACATCACGCAGGGCACGGCTATCGTGTACGGCTCAGGTTACATCTTTGTGCTGGACAACGAGCCGATTACAGTGAATGGGGCGGTAGCATCGCAGAGCCAGATTCTGCCCTTCACAGCCATCTCCAACGGTGGGCTTCAGGCGGCGGTGAGCGGACCCATTCCCGATGACGCCAACCAATCCAACCCCATTTTTCTGACGGTGGAGAACAAGGGCAGGTGGTTCTACGTGGCCAACCAGGGGAACCCCGGCACTCCGACGCTTCCGTTGAGCGGCATCTCCGGCTACGTCATGAACACTCCGTTCCAGCCTGCCGAAATCGCCGGCACGCCCATCAATTTCGGCACCGGAGGCGGCCCGCAGTGCCTGGTCGAGGATCCATCGAATCAGTTCTTCTATTCGGCCAACGCATACGATTCAAGCGTATCCGCGCAGCAGATCAACGAACAGGGGGGCAACCTGACGCCGCTCTCCCAGACTTCGAAGGTGCCCGACCAGTATTCGCTAACCGGACCGCCTACCTGGTGCCTGGTGGATGGGCGCATCAGCTAACCGTCACTCTGAGCCGTTGCCTGGAGCGGTGGCTGGCCCCCCGCTCCAGGCAAGGCCAAACAAAGATTGCTCCGCAGTCTTCAAGAACGCCGCTGAATGCCAGAGCACGATCTATCCCTTGCGCGCCCTGGGTTCGGTTCAAAATCTGATTGAATGCGCGCCAACGATACTGGCCCGCTGACGAAAGATGCGCATGAAGTTCAACAAAACGAGTCAACTGCTGCTGGTTTCCGCGGCTAGCCTGCTGGCGGCCGGTCTGATGACCGCCTGCGGCACCGACACCGTGGATTTCGTATACGTGGCCAGTTCCCAGGCAGCGGGAACCAACAACTACGGCGAGATCGACGTCTTCGAGATCAACTCGGTCTCCGGCTTCATGCGCCAGATACCCACCTCGCCCTTTCCTTCGGGCGGACGCAACCCGGTGGCCGAAGCTGTCTCCGGCGACTACTCGAACTTGTATGTGGTCAATAAGGACGACAACACCATCGTTCAATTCATGATCGGCAGCGACGGCAAGCTCTATCCGCAAAACACCGTGAATACGCCCGGGATCTTTCCGCTCGCCATTGCCGTCCACGGATCGAACCTGTTTGTCGTGGACACCTACCAGCCGCTGCCCTCCTGCTCTCCCGCATCGCCTTGCTCGGGGTCGGTGGGAGTCTTTCCTCTCCTGCCCGCAACTACCGGCTCCAACCCAACGCCAGAAGGCGCGCCGGGATCGCCGGTCGCCAACGGAAGCCTGAACTATTGGCCGCTGACCTTGCCCAGTAGTCCCAACGACGTGATTCTGCCGACCGGCGTCAATGTACTGGCCTCAGGCGCCTCGCTCTATGTGACCGCCTACGACTCGACAGCCAACACCGGTTATGTTTTCGGATTCTCGATCGGAACGGGCGGCGTGCTCTCTGCCGTCAGCGGTTCACCCTTTGCCGTGGGCGTCCATCCCTCGGCCATCGCCAGCGATTCCACCAGCAGCTACGTGTACGTGACGGATTCCGCGAGCGGCAATGTGCGCGGCTACTCCATTACACTGGGAGTTCTGAGTCCGCTGAATGGCAGTCCGTACCCGGCCGGCAATCAACCCTCGGCGATCGCGGTCGATCCCAAGTATCCTTTTGTCTACGTTGCCAACTCACTGGACGGCAACGTGAGCGCATATTCGATCGGCAGCAGCGGAGCGCTGACCACCGTCGGCACGTATGCCGCGGGCATTAATCCGGTGGCCATCGGCATTGATCCGGGAACCAGCCATTTTGTCTTTACCATCAACTTTCTTGGCAACGGCGCCAACGGCACCGTCTCCGACTTTGAGATGAGCACCACAGCAGGCACGCTCATCAATACGCAACACTCACCGTACTCGTCCAATGCCCTGCCGACGGCTGTAGCCGCGGTTCCGCATAACGTTACGCCGTAGTCATCGCCGGCGCGGCCCGACTCTGGCAACACCCCGTACCGGGCTTTTACAATACCAACGGGGCAACCTAACCAGTTTTTTCTGGGCTGGCACCTAACAAGCCCACGACGAAGGAAGCGCATGAAGTTCAGCAAATTGAGCCAGCTTTTTCTGGTCTCTTTCCTCGGCCTTTTCGTGGCCACACTCTTGACTGCCTGCGATATCGTAACCGTTGATTTTGTTTACGTAGCCAGTTCCGCCCTCACCGGGACATCGAGCAACGGAGTGATCGATATCTATGCGGTGGACGCCGCTTCCGGCGCAATGCGCACGGACGTGGCCTCCGTCTCTACCGGCGGAGTGGCCCCGGTCTCCATGGCCGTCACCTCCGACTATGCGAATCTGTACGTCGCCAATGCGGGAAGCAAATCCATCGTCCACTTCAACATCGGCCTGGACGGCGGATTGACGCAGAAGGATACGGTCACGCTGAACGCCACGCCCGTTGCCATCGCGGTGAACACCGCAGACACTTACCTCTATGTGGTCTCTGGAACCACTTCCGCCACACTGACAGAATATGCTCTCTCCTCCGGCGCAATCGGAAGCGCGGCCACCGCCTCTGAGCCCCTCACCGTGCCCGGTTTCGCGGGCGACACGATCATTCCCACCGGCATCACCGTGCTGGCCGACAATGATGCTGTCTACGCGACAGCCTACGATCAGTCAGCTTACAATCCCGGCGGAAGCACGACCAGCACCGCCAATCCGGGCTGGGTCTTCGGCTATGCCGTCGGCAGTGGCGGCGCGCTGACCGCGGCCGCAAACAGTCCCTACCAGGCTGGCGTCAAGCCCAGCGCCCTGGTCGCCGACCCCACCAACCGTTACGTCTACGTAACCGACTACGCTTCCAGCCAGCTGATCGGCTACTCAATTCTGGACTTGAGCACCCTGCGCTTCCTGACCAACGGTCCCTTCAAGACCGGGAATGAACCCTCCGCGATCACTATTGATCCGCGCGGCAAGTTCATCTATCTCACCAACCAGCTGGACGACACCGTCGGAGCTTTCTCCATCGACCTGCCCACAGGCACTCCTACGACGGTTGTGAACGTGATCGGAAGCCAGCTCAACTACACCGACACCCAGCCGGTCGCCATCGTTGTTGACCCGGCGATTGGCCGGTTTGTATACACTGTCAACCACCTGGGCAACTCCGTCACCGGCTTCGTGCTGGACCCGACCGCGGGCTCGCTGAAGCCCTCGCAAGCCTCGCCGTATCCAATCACGGGCACAGAGCCTACCGCCATCGTCGCAATTCCTCACGGCAACCACGCCATTCAGACAGTCGATTAGCAAAGGTAGCGACCACGCACAGCAAGAAGCCCAGCCCTGGCGGCTGGTCTTCTTGCTGTGCCAGGATAACCGCTATGCCCCCATCCACCGGCGCAGCTGCCGCTGTGCGGGCTTCTCCACCAGGTACAGCGCCGCCAGAGCCACAGCCAGCAGCACCGCGTAGCTGAGCCAAGGGTCGAAGCGGTTGAGACCCAGGCGGTCCAACACGTGGGTGTCGTGAATCCAGTTCCACAGGTTGAAGTGCAGCAAGTAGAGACAGTAGCTGGCCTCGCCCACAACGACCAGCGGGCGCACGCTGAAGGCCGACGCCAGCCAATTCTCCCCGGCCAAGCCCAGAACAATGCAGCCGAAGAGAGGCATCAGCAGGCCGTCGTGGAGGAGGACGTAGGGAACCAGCGACCCTAGCTCCAGCAAGATGAAAACCCCGGCTAAGCCGGCCACTCCGAGCAGCAGGCGCAGGCGGCCGGAACGCGGCACCAACTCGTCTAACCCGGCCAGCAGAATTCCGAAGAAGAAGCTGGCCAAGTGCGGCAGTGGCGTGTACTTGAGCGCCTGCAACCACGGCCCCCAGCTCCAGCGGTCGGGATGGGCAATGCCATCCGGCTGGAGGAAGAGATAGAGCAGTCCGGGCGCCATGCCCAGCGCCCAGACACCGGCCAGGAGAAGTAGATTGCGCGAAACCGTTGCAGGCCGTTTGACTTTGGCGAGCCAGGGAAAAAGAGCGTACATGAAGGCTTCGGCGGGCATCGCCCAGGCGGGGGTATTCAGGAAGGTGGCCAGCTGTGGAATCCAGCCCTGCAAGAGCAGCGACGTCAGCGCCATGCCTGTCCAGAACATGCGATGCGTGTGGGCGCCGTACTCGGCCGAGACCATGCGCCAGCTCATCAGCAGGCTCAGCAGGTAGACGGGATAAAGGCGCGTGAAGCGGGCCTTCCAGAAGCGCACACGGTCCAGCGAGCCAGTGTGTGCCTGTCCGGCGTAGTTATAGCCCAGCACGAAGCCCGAGAGAAGAAAGAAGAGGCCCAGCGCGATGTAGCCGGCGTTGACCACCGGCCCCAGAAAGCCAAACGATTGTGGCTTGGAAAAGTGAAACAAGACAATATTGACGGCCGCAAGACAGCGCAATCCCGTCAATGCATTCAGCCGTGCTGGCTTGCGCGTTTCCACGGTGAATTATCGACTCCGAACAACCTGGATCTAGCTTTCAGCTATCAGCTCTCAGCTTTCAGCAAATCGGCTGATCGCTGAAAGCAGCTTTTACGCAGTAACCAGCGATCCCACCTTTTCGCCCAGCACAACCCGGCGGATATTCCCCGGCTGATTCATGTTGAAAATGATCATGGGCAGGTTGTTGTCCTTGCAGAGGCTCACGGCGGTCAGATCCATCACCTTCAGCCCCTGGCGCAGAATCTCCATGTAGGTGATCTCGTCGTACTTGACCGCATCCTTCACCAGCACCGGGTCGGCGCTATAGACGCCTTCCACCTTGGTGCCCTTCAGCAGGACCTCGGCCTTGATCTCCATGGCGCGCAGGCTGGCCGCTGTGTCGGTGGAGAAGAAGGGATTGCCTATGCCCGCGGCGAAGATCACCACGCGGCCTTTTTCCAGGTGGCGCACGGCGCGGCGGCGAATGTAGGGCTCGGCCACCTGGTCCATGAAGACGGCGCTCATCACGCGGCAGGGAACGCCGCGCTGCTCCAGGGCGTCCTGCAGGGCGATGGCGTTGATGACCGTGGCGAGCATACCCATGTTGTCGGCGCTGACGCGGTCCATCTCCTCGGCCTGCTCGGCCACGCCGCGGAAGAAGTTGCCGCCGCCTACCACCACGCCGATTTCCACGCCCAGCGAGTGAACATCGACGATCTCGCCGGTAATCTCAGCGACCTTGCCGGCGTCCAGGCCAAAGCCGCGCGGGCCGGCCAGCACCTCACCCGATAGCTTGAGAACGATTCGTTTGTACATACCTTTTCGAGTATCGCATACCGGCGGAGAACTCGGCGTGTCATTCTGAACTGGTTCATGGACGCGCAAAATGGCCCAGAGTTTGCGCCCTGGGCCTTCTTCGCGTGATGCTCTGAACGGAACTCAAACCCGCAGGCCGATCTTGCGCCGCACCATGACGGCCAATCCAACCAAGCCGTAGCCAAGCAGAAAAATCGATCTCGGCTCCGGGGCAGGAGTGATCGTGGAGTCCTGATTATCCGGCGTAGCAGGATGGGGACCGATCAAATCGCCATCGATACCGCTCAGATTCCCCACAATACCCGTTGTGATGAGCGTGATGCCGAAAGGATTAGCGAGATCAAAGTTCAATGTAAACCAGTTATCTTCGGGCACCTCGAAGGTGTGTTTGCCGACCTTTTCCGCGACATCCCATCCGGCATCCTCGAAGGTGACGAGATTCAGATTATTCCCGGTGCGAAGACCGCCGTAGGAAACCACATCGATGGTGTCGGTGTCGGTCAAATTGTTCGTGAAGCCCAATGTCCCAAGTTCATAGCCGGTCAAAACTCCGTCGATAGACGTGACCGAAGTGAAGCCGCTGTTAAAGGTCACGGTTCCAGTAAATATGGCACCATTCTTGAAGGTTAGATCAAGATTGTAGACAGAATCAGCCTTTGCAGGCGGGGCGGACGGAAGTCCAGCCAAAACCACCATGGCAGTTGCAAGCACCCGTAGTGATTTCATAACGTGGTTTCCTTTCGCAATGGTCTTTGGACGAGACACTCGTCCACGCCAACCGGGCTGCATTCCCAGGGAACACACTGGAGATGAAAGACGGAGAAAGCCGCGTCCCACCCGGCAGACGCCGTCTAACTTGTTCCCATTTTGGTTGATGCGACCTCACGAACAGATCAGTCAGATTACCCATGCACAGGGGAATGTGCCATGCGTGGATTGTATCGCAGAGGGTGAACCGGCGCAATGCCGCCAAAGAGTGGATACGCAAAATAAAAAACGGCCCGAAGCCGCAGCCCCGGACCGTTTTCGTTTCGATAAAGGGGTACCCGCTTACTCGGCGGCTGCTTCCACGGGTTTGGTCGTGGCCACGGTCCAGTCGGGCGCGCCTACCTTGAAGCGCGCAAAGCGGCGGACGGTGATGTTCTCGCCCAGCTTGCCCACCTTGGTTGCGATCAGCTCCTTGATGCTGATGGTCTGATCCTTGATGAAGGGCTGCTCCAGCAGGCAAACCTCCTCGTAGAATTTGGCCATCTTGCCTTCGACGATCTTCTCGATCACCGGGGCCGGCTTGCCGGTGGCGGCGGCCTGGGCACGGTAGATATCCTTCTCGCGCTCCATATCGGCAGCAGTCACGTCCTCGGACTTCACATAGCGCGGATCGCTGGCCGCGATGTGCATCGCGATGTCTTTCAGCAGCCCCTGGAAGTCCTCGGTGCGGGCCACGAAGTCACTCTCGCAATTCAACTCGAGCAGCACGCCAATCTTGCCGCCGGCGTGAATATACGTCCCCACCGCGCCCTCATTGGTCGAGCGCGCGGCCTTCTTCAGCGCCGAGGCCATGCCCCGCTTGCGCAGAACCACGAAGGCCTCTTCGATATTCCCCTTGGTTTCCTGCAAGGCCTTGAGACAGTCGCCCACCGGCGCGCCGGACTTATCCCGAAGCTCTTTTACCTGCTTGGCATCAATCTTTTCGCTCACTGTTTTTCTCTCTTTTCTTCTAAGTTCTCAGTCGTCAGTTCTCGGTTCTCAGTGGCTGGTCAGATTCAGACCGGCCACGGCTGAAGCAAGGCCCGTTGTCCAGAAAAACTGACAACTGCAAACTGTGAACTGTCGTGATTAAAGAACGCCCTCGGCCACGTCAGCCTCGTCCAGCAGCGCCAGAACCGCGGCGGGTGCCTTGCGAATGCCGCCGCCCAAAGCCGCTTCGAGGTCCACTTCCTCGACCGGCGCGTTCTCGGCGGCCACAGCCTCGGCCACCGGCTCAGGCAGTTCATCGGCAAAGGCCTTGTCGCCGACCAGGTTCACGCCCTCGGCCGCCGAGTCGGCGATCTTGGAGGTGAAGAGGCGAATGGCGCGCAGCGCGTCGTCGTTGCCCGGAATCACGAAATCGACCACCGTCGGATCGCAGTTGGTGTCCACCACGGCCACCACCGGAATGCCCAGCTTGCGGGCTTCCTTCACGGCAATCGCCTCGTTGTTCGAGTCCACGATGAAGAGCGCGTCGGGCAGGCGCTTCATCGTCTTGATGCCGGCCAGGTTGGCTTGCAGGTGCTTGCGCTCCCGCTCCAGCCGGATCACTTCTTTTTTGGTCAGCAGGTCGTAGCGGCCATCCGTGGCCATCTCATCGATCTCCTGAAGGCGCTTCACCGATTTCTGCACCGTCACCCAGTTGGTGAGCAGGCCGCCCAGCCAGCGCTGGTTGATGTACGGCATTCCTGCCCGCGTAGCCTCCTCGGCCACAGCCTCTTGCGCCTGGCGCTTGGTGCCGACAAAGAGAATTGTCTTGCCGCTGGCGCATAGCTCAGTAACGAACTTGGACGCTTCCTTGAAGAGCTTGAGCGTCTTCTGCAGGTCGATGATGTAGATTCCATTGCGCTCGCCGAAGATGTACTCCTTCATCTTGGGATTCCAGCGCTTGGTCTGATGCCCGAAGTGAACACCCGCTTCGAGCAGCTCCTTCATTGTGATCGTGGCCATTGGCCTCCTTCGTGGATTGCATCCGGGTGGTCGATGCCGGCGCCCGGATTGAACCCGCTTATGCGGGAGATTGGTAAAACCAGCTATCAGCTTTCAGCCGTCAGCTCTCAGTCTGCCGTAGCAGGAAAAACTGATAGCTGATAGCTGATGGCTAACAGCTCAAGCGCTTTAGCGCTTGCTGAACTGGAACCTTGCGCGAGCGCCCTTCTGCCCGTACTTTTTGCGTTCCTTCATGCGCGAGTCGCGTGTCATCAGGCCTTCGGCCTTGAGCACCTTGCGCAATTCGGGGTTGAACTGAACCAGCGCGCGGGCAACGCCCAGCTTGACGGCATCGGCCTGCGCGGATACGCCGCCGCTCTTGACGGTGGTCACCACATCGAAGCTGGAAGCCAATTCGACCAGAGCCAGGGTGCGCTTGGCGGCCACGCGCTGCTGCTCGGTCACGAAGTAGACTTCGAATGCCTTGCCGTTGACCTTCCACTCGCCCGTGCCGGGACGCAGAAAGACGCGCGCGATCGCCGATTTGCGCCGCCCCGTCCCGTAATACTGAACCAAATCTGCCATTCGTTTCCTCTTAGCTCTTAGCCGTCAGCTTTCAGCTTTCAGCCTTGTCCTGCTTCCATTCAATTCTTAGGGCCGCTTCGGACCTTCCGCACCAGTAAAACTGATAGCTGAAAGCTGATAGCTGCTTTTACGCGATATCCAACGCCACCGGCATCTGCGCCTCGTGGGGGTGCTTGTCGCCGCGATAGACCTTGAGCTTGGTGGCCATCTGGCGGCCCATCTTGCTCTTGGGCAGCATGCCTTTGATGGCCTGTTCCAGAATCATCTCCGGCTTGCGGTTCAACAGGCGGGTGAATGACTCCTCGCGCAACCCGCCGGGGAAGCCGGTGTAGCGGCGATAGAGCTTGCTCTGCGCCTTGAGGCCGGTCAGGCGGACCTTCTCCGCGTTGATGACGATGACGTGGTCGCCCACGTCAATATACGGAACGTATTGTGGATTCAGCTTGCCGCTCAGCACGTCGGCGGCCTTGGTCGCCAGACGGCCCAGCGTCTTGCCGCTGGCATCCACTACAAACCACTTGCGGTCAACATTCTTGCCGCTCGGAACAAAGGTACTCATCGCACTCCTGCCTTCGAAACACCTTGAAAAAACTAAAAAACCAGCGCAAAGCGCTCTTGCCCGCGCAATCAAACGCACGGGCCTAAATCCACCCACTGCCAAACAAATCTGTTCGGGTGAGGAGTGCGGGTACTGACCCTCGAAGGGACTCTGGCAGCTCCGGAGGCGCCCAACCGCGCGCCTAAACTCGAATCCGGCAGCCGACATCCTGTTCCGGCCAACCCCTGGGAACATCAATCCAAGGCATCAACCAGCGGGTCCGGGTGAAAACACACAGACCCCAGACGCAACACCGCGCAAGGATTTCAGAATACCGGATTCGCGCCCCAGAGTCAACGGCAAGACACCAAGTCAGCCCGGCTTTTTGAAAGGTTCATTGCCAGTGTGTACATTAAATGGAGTGAATCACCTCGCGTTCTGACCGGACTCTCCGCATGAAACCGGCTTCGACCTCAGGCGGAGTTGCCAGCAAATGGATAGGCCCAGCCCATGAAACGTAGTCCGTTGCGCATCTTCGCCGCTGCCTGCATTGTCGTAGCCGGAATCTGCATGATCGTCGCCATCTATCACTTCTCCCTGAATGACAAGAGCGTCTGTCAGGGGGATTTCATCGGCTACTGGGCGGCCGAAACCCAATTCCTCCACGGCGCCAACCCCTACGATCCCGCGGTCATGCTGCGACAGGAGCGCACCCTGGGCCTGGATCGCGATCAGCCCATCATGCTCTACAGTCCGCCCGTGGCCTTGCTGCTGGCCGTTCCCTATGGCGTACTCAGCGCCAAAAACGGCCTGATCCTCTGGCAGCTCGTTCTGCTCGGCTGTTTAACGGCCTCCATCGGGCTTCTTGGCCTTCTCTTTGGACGTCCCGTCGACCGCTTGTATATGCTCGGCTGCATCTTTCCCCCCGCGCTGGCCTGCTTGTCGGTCGGGCAAATCGGCATCTTCCTTCTGCTGGGCCTTGTGCTCTTTATCTATCTGCACCACTCCCGCCCCTGGCTGGCCGGCGCAGCCCTCCTGCCCTGCGCCATGAAGCCGCACCTGTTTTTGCCCCTCGCCATCGTTCTTCTCCTTTGGGTCGTCACGCGTAAGGCATACCGAGTCCTCGCCGGTTTCGCGCTCGCTCTGGCCGCCGCTTGCGCCCTCCCGCTCGCCATCAATCCTCACATCTGGTCCCAGTACTCACGCATGATGCACGACGGGCTGGCTCTCAACATCTATGCGCCAACCCTCTGTTCCACTTTTCGCCTCCTCGTAGATCGCCATGCCCCGTGGACGCAATTCATTCTTGAAGCCGCCGCTTGCTGTTGGGCGCCCTGGTATTTCTGGTCGCGCCGCGACTGCTGGCGCTGGATGGATCAGGGAATGTTGCTGCTGCTCGTCTCGGCGCTCTGTTCGCCCTTCGGCTGGATCACGGATGAAGCCATCTTGCTTCCGGCTGTCCTGGTGGGACTTTACCGGGCGGTGGAATCCAGGCGCTCTTTACTGCCGCTCTTGCTGATTGCCGGAACCGCGCTTATCGAGGTGATGGCCGGCACGCAGATCACTACCCCATACTACTTGTGGACAACGCCCGCCTGGCTGATCTGGTATCTCTACGCCACGGGAAAAATCGGCGCGCGCTCCGGTCAGGCGCGCAGCGATGCGGCCATTGGCGGATAAGGAACCTGCACCGGAAAATCTCCGCCAATTCGCCCAGAGGACTTTGCTCAAGCCGCATCTTTGTGGCACACTTGCACACATGGGAAGCAAAGATAAAGGCAGAAAAGAAGTCAAGAAGGCGCCCAAGCCGAAGCCAAAGCCCGAACCCGCTCAGCGTCGCGAGGGCTTCACCCCGGCCCCGCCCAAGTAGGACCATCGCCGTTCGCCCGCTCCAGAGCGCCGCGTGTGAGACGCGGAAAGGCTTTTTATGCCTTGGGAGAGCTTATTTCGTTTTAGTCCTGATTCGAGCAACCCGGCTGCCAGAGCCGCTTTTCCGCAGCCCTTCCACGGCCGCCCGTCACGGCAACTCCCTCCTGCAAGCGTTACCTTAAAAGATGGTCTTCACCTGGGGGTGTACCCGTGCGCTGGAAATTCGCCTCGACCCTTCTTGCCACCAGTCTGCTTTTCGCCGCCGCAGCAGCGCAGCAACCCACGCAGATTGCTGCGTCGCCGTCCGGATCGGCGCTGCCCGCTGTTCAGCCGACGGACCGCGCTGCCGTAGGCGTCGCTCTGGAGGGCGGCGGCGCGCTGGGCCTGGCGCATATCGGCGTCCTGCAATGGCTTGAGGAGCATCACGTTCCCGTCGACCGCATCTCCGGCACCAGCATGGGCTCACTGATCGGCGCTCTCTACGCCACCGGCAGCTCACCCGCCGCGATGCGCGCGATGGCCGTCAGCGACGCGTTCTCCCGCGTCTTCACGCTGCAAACCTCCTACTCTGACTTGAGCTTCCGCCGCCGTCAGGACCGCCGCGAACTTCCCCAGGCGTTTATCATTGGTCTCCGCCATCACCTGACACTGCGCAATGCGCTGCTCACCGATCGCGGCGTCAACGAGTTTCTCATCGGCAACCTGCCCGACTATAACCGCCAGCCGCTGGACTACGACCAGCTCCCCATCCCCTTTCGCTGCGTGGCGACCGACCTGAACACCCTCGAATCAGTCACATTTTCTTCTGGGCCGCTGCCCCAGGCGGTTCGCGCCTCCATCTCCATCCCCGGCGTCTTCCCTCCGGTTCTGGCGCCGAACGGCCACTTCCTGGTGGATGGCGGCATCCTCGATAACCTGCCCACGGACGTACTCAAGCGCGATCTGCATGCAGACGCCATCATCGCCATTCGCCTGGAGGATACTCCACTTGCCAGCACCGACACCATGTCCATCGTCGGCGTACTCGGACGCGCTTTTGATGCCGGCATTGAACGCAATGTCGCGCAGGCTATGCGGTTGGCCGATGTGGTGGTCAATGTGCCGGTGGGCAGCTTATCTACTACCGACTATGCTCATGCCGCCCAACTGATCGACGCCGGCTACAAGGCCGCCGAGCAGAACCGCGCAGCCCTGCTACGCTATGCTCTCGACGCCGACGGCTGGAAGGCCTACCTGGCCGCGCGCGAAAGCCGACGTCGCCCGCAGCCCGGCTTGCTGCGCCAGGTCCGCGTGGAAGGTCCAAAGCCGGGTTCGGAGCCCGGCGCCGTCCGCGAGGTTCTCCACGACCTGAAGCCCCTCGAGGGCAAGCCCATCGCTCCCGCAACCACCCTCGGCGCACTGCGCGACGTTCAATCCAACGGTGGGGTTACCGCAACCTGGGAGACCTATACGCCCGCGCCAACCTCCGCCGCGCCGCCCGCGCCCGGCTCGTCCACAGCAGGCCCGCCCACAGCCGACACAGGCCTGCTGATTCGCCTCAGCAACAGCCGCTCCGGCCCTCCTTATCTGCTCATCAGCCCCGAGCTGGCCGCCGCCACTTCCAACATCAGCCGCGGTGAGATGACCCTCCGCTTCATCGATCAGAACCTTGGCGGTTTCGGCTCCGAACTGCGCACCACCGCCCGTATCGGATACATGACCGATCTCTCCGCCGAATACTACCGGCAGCTCGCTCCGGAAGGTTATTTCCTTGAGCCGCGAGCCGGCATCCTGCGCGCGCCGGTCTATATCTGGGTCAACCAGAAGCGCGTCGCCGATCGCTTTTTGCAAAATCTCGATGCGGGCCTCGAAGCGGGACGGACATTTTCGAATCAAGTGCAAATCTCCGCCGAGTGGCGCGCCGAGGACACGCGCTGGAGCCTGACCACGGGCACGGACGGCGGGCCATACATCACGGGAACCGCGCAGACCGGCCTGCTGCACATCAACATTGATAAAGCCACAGCTAGCGGCATCTCGCCCAATGGCTTCCGCATCGCGGCCTCGGCCGGCGCGCTCTACCACACCGTGGCCAGCTCGAACGCTCCGCTGGTCAAGTTCTCCTTCGGCGCGACCCGTTCCTGGAATGAAGCCAACATTTTCGGTATGGGCGGGGAAGTCAACTCCTACCTGCGCGCGAACATCGCCCAGCCCTACCGCTTCACGCTGGGCGGGCCGATGCGCCTCTCCGCCTCCTCGTTTGACGAGTACCGCGGCACCGACACCTACCTGGCCCGCGCCGGCTACCTGCACCGCCTGGCGGCTCTGCCCACCGGCCTGGGACAGGGGCTCTACAGCTTCGTCGGTTATGAAGCCGGAGAAGTCTGGTCACCGGAGACCCGGTCGATGCTGCGCCAGGATGGCTTTGCCGGCCTGGTCGCCAACTCGCCCATCGGCCTGTTCACCTTCGGTGTCTCAGACGGCGACGCCGGCCACCGCAAGGTCTTCCTTACGCTGGGGCGTTTGTTCTGAGAATGTTTCGAGACCCATACAGCCCGTACGCACGAAGGCCCTCCCCATAGGGAGAGCCTCATGGTGAAAAACCAGTCGCGGCTTACGCGACCACTTCAATGCCCATGGAGCGGGCGGTTCCGCGAATGCTCTTAATGGCCGTCTCAACCGAGGCGGCGTTCAGGTCGGGCATCTTCTGCGTGGCAATCTCGCGCACCTGCTTCTCGGTTACCTTGCCGACCTTGTCCTTGTTGGGCGTGCCCGAACCCTTGGCGACGCCAGCTGCCTTCATCAGCAGGACCGCGGCCGGCGGCGTCTTGGTGATAAAGCTGAAGCTGCGGTCGCCATAGACCGTGATGACGACCGGAATCACCAGCCCTTCCATCTCCTTGCTGGAGGTGCGCGCGTTGAACTGCTTGCAGAACTCCATGATGTTGACCTGCGCCTGGCCCAGGGCGGGGCCAACCGGCGGCGCCGGCGTAGCCTTGCCGGCAACGATCTGCAGTTTTACGTAACCCGTAATCTTCTTCGGAGGTGCCATTTTGATTCCTTCGGAATCAGCTCTTAGCTCCTGGCTTTTAGCTGCCAGCTGATCTGTCTCTGGTGCAAATTTTGGTGTTGCCGCTTCAACGTTTGCCTTCAACCGGCGCCAGCCAGGAGGGCTTGACCGGTTAGAAGCTGAAAGCTAATAGCTAAAAGCTGCAACTACTCAATCTTTTCCACTTTGCCAAACTCCAGCTCGACCGGTGTGGAACGCCCGAAGATGGTCACCATGACCTTCATCGTCTCGCGATCTTCGTTGATCTCATCCACCACGCCGTTGAAGTTGGCAAACGGCCCGTCGGTAATGCGGACCTGCTCGTTCTTTTCAAACTTGATCTTGAGCCGCGGCTTGTCCTTGGCGGTTTCAGAGCGGAAGAGGATGCCACTCACTTCTTCTTCGCTCAACGCCACCGGCTTGTCGCCCGTGCCCAGAAAACCCGTCACCTTGGGCGTGTCCTTCAGGACGTGCCACAGGTTGTTGTCCAGCTCCATCTCCACCAGCACATAGCCAGGCAGAAAGACCCGCTCCGTGGTGCGCTTCTTGCCGTTGACGATCTCGGTCACCGGCTCGGTGGGAATCATCACCCGGCCAACTTTGTCGCCCAGCCCGAAGGCCTGGATTCGACTTTGAATGGACTCGCGCACCTTGCGCTCAAAGCCCGAGTAGGCGTGCAGGATGTACCACTTGAAGCGCTCGTTGCGCTCCGGCGGGGCCTGTTCGGCAACTTGTTCGACTTGTTCAGCCTGTCCCAATTCTTCTGCCATCTTCTGCTCTCGTTTCGCGCCTCGATGTGCGCTAGCTGCCCAGCTTGTGATAAAGCGCTTCCATCACCTTGCTGAAGATCGAGTCCACCACAAAAAAGAACAGCCCAAAGATGAAAACTGCGATGATCACCACCGTGGTCGTGGACTTCACTTCCTTCCACGAGGGCGTAACCACCTTGCGCATCTCAGAGCGCACATCGCTCAGAAATTGGACGAATTCCGTCCACTGCCCAACCATATTGTCGATGAACTTCGACACGGGATTCTTTCCCTGCCGTTTGATCTGCCGATCATCGCCGTTCGCCATTGCTAACCTCGTTGCCATGCTTGCGGTTCCTTCGCGCGCGGCGCCGGGCCGCGCATTTCCTGACTCAATCAGGAATGAATCTGGCAGGGGCGGAGGGATTCGAACCCCCAAGTTCGGTTTTGGAGACCGACAGTTTAGCCGTTGAGCTTACGCCCCTAAAAACAGTTCTCAGTTGTCAGTTCTCTGTTTGTGCATCAGCGGGAATAGCCATAAAGCTAAACCATCTAGTGAGTAAACTGAGAACTGAAGACTGAGAACTGCCGTTACTTCGTTTCCTTGTGCGGCTGGTGCTTGCGGCAGCGGTTACAGAACTTCTTGAACTCCAGACGGCCGGTGGTCGTCTTCTTGTTCTTCGTCGTCGAGTAATTCCGCTCCTTGCACTCAGTGCACTGCAATGTGACAATTTCCCGCATCGAAAATCCTTCCAGCAATCCGCTAACAGCTTCAAACTCTCGCCGCGCCTCGGCGCATCGCCCGTAGGGCGGCCCGCCCGGCGCGGCAAGCGCCTACTTGATAATCTCCGAGACCGTGCCCGCGCCTACCGTGCGACCGCCCTCGCGGATCGCAAAGCGCAAGCTCTTCTCCAGCGCCACCGGCGTTATCAGCTCCACCGTCAACTGCACGTTGTCGCCCGGCATCACCATCTCCACGCCTTCCGGCAGCTCCGCCACTCCCGTCACATCCGTCGTCCTGAAGTAGAACTGCGGCCGGTAACCCTTGAAGAACGGCGTATGACGGCCGCCCTCTTCCTTGCTCAGCACGTACACTTCGCCCTTGAAGACCGTATGCGGCGTGATCGAGCCC
>Ga0326728_10001233_pt1 | contig 91812 bp, 75 predicted proteins | sample MB3enrmetagenome_FD_207602 | JGI IMG/M metagenome (GOLD analysis project Ga0326728, IMG submission 207602) | Lab enriched peat soil microbial communities from McLean, Ithaca, NY, United States - MB31MN | ecosystem: Environmental > Terrestrial > Soil > Wetlands > Peat | place: USA: New York... | reverse complement strand
GGATCTGGAAGCAAGAGAAAAGAAACAACAAAAGCGGTTAAGAAAGGAAAAAAGAAAGGAACCAGACAGCAGCCTCTCAAACGCACTTGACAATCCCCATAGCAGGGCGCGATCGCCCGAAGGGTATCGCGCCGTCCCCGTCATCTTCTCATTCCCCCTTCGACGACTCAAGCTGACCGCCTGCCCGCTCACCATCCGCGCCTCCCCCGCGCATCGCCCGCGATGAAAGTGCCCCCCAACCGCGCTAACCCGACCGAACCGCCCCCTTCTCCCGAATAATCTCCGTATCTTCATTGTGCTTGACGTTCGGTGCGAGCTGCGGGATGAAGTTGAGAGGACCGGTGCAGAAGGTGGGTGGATTGACTACGTGAGCGTGGCGGGTGCGACCCGGCGGTTTGCCGAGCTTGTCGGCAACGACAAGAATCTGGCCGCCACGGTCGAACGCGCCACGGAGAGATTGAACAATGAATAGACTTGGCCCAAAATTCTGGGAACGGCAGGAATGGGACAAGTCTCTGCGAGAGACCGTGGGTCGGCTAAGGGCACAATTGTTTTATGTTGAGACCTGAACCCATTTTCCCGCGCTGAGTAATAGATCCGGCCCAAAAAAATGTATTCATTTTGGAATTTCTTTCCCTGGCTGGTCTTATTCAGGTGGGATGGAAACAGGGCGCTTCTCTGCTGCCTAGGATTTATTCTTTTCGTCCTCGCCCTTAAACCACGGCTTGAATCCCGCTGGAGAAACGCGCATCCAGAGCTTCACTATTCTGCCTATTGTCATGTGCAGATTCTTTATCGTACTGCGCAATTGCGCCATCTCCGACTGAGATTCCAACAATTCCTTCTTCAGTGCCGCATTCTCTTTTTCAAGCTGCGCTATTCTCTCAGGGTCTGTCATTTCTTGCCGAACGCTCAGGATAACCAGCAACCTCAGCGGGGTAAAGAATGAATTCACCCCGGAATCCACCCCTGTCGTTTTTCCCCATTGTCGATCAGAGCCGAGGCGGGGCCAAGCTTGCTTCGCATCGGCCAATGCTTCACAATGCGAATGTGAAACACTTCGAGCGTAAACGCAACCACACAGATCAATACTGTTAGGTGTGACAATGCTTAGGACATGCGTAAGAACATCTAAGTACTCGCTGGCCGTTTGCGGCCTTCTTGTGCTCGTCAATGGCACGCGAGCGCAAACGAACGATGCGCCAGCCAATTCCGCTCTGCGTCAAGAGTTGCTCAGCCGAGTCAAGAGCGATCAGGCCGTCCGAGAAGAGCTGATCAAGAAAGGTATCGAACAGCCCGACCCGACGATCCTGGCGCGGATGCGTGCAATCGATTCGGACAACACGGCGCGCATGAAAGCCATCGTCCGCCAATACGGGTGGCCCGGCCCTGAACTTGTCGGTCAAGACGGCACGGAGGCCGCCTTCCTTCTTATCCAGCACGCCGTTGATGTCGACCCTGCTTTCCAGAAGGAGATGTTGCCGCTGGTGCAAGAGGCGTATCGAACTCACAAATTACCGGGAGGGAATTACGCGCTGCTTCTGGATCGTGTGCGTGTTGGAGAGGGCAAACCGCAGGTGTACGGGACACAGGCAAAACCAATTGAGAAGTGGAAAGGCAAGGAGCCAGCGCTGTACCCGATTGAAGATGAGGCCAATGTGGATAAGCGCCGAGCGGAAGTTGGTCTGCAACCCTTGGCCGATTACGTTAAGCTTTTGAAGCACGTCTATTTTCCGAATGACAAGGACAACTAGCATGGCGCACCTAACCATGCGCTTTCTCCTTGGTCCCACCCCAGAAGACTCCGTAGTTGCGGTTGGAGTTGAAAGGCGGGTCGATGTAGATCAAGTCCACGCACGCATCGGGCAGCTTGGGGAGTTGTTGCAGATTGTCGCCGCAGTAGATGACGCGCGTGTCCACCAACGCGGACGGTTTGCTCGGCGCCGGTGACGCTTTCTTCGCCATGTCGCGGAGTGTAACATACTCCCCGAAGTTTTTTCCAGCGTCCAACGTCCACAGGCGTCACGCCAAGCCCGCGCATTCGCACTTGGTAGCCAGTAGCTTGCCGTGGCCTGTCACACGCGCTGGAAAACCAGCGCGCCCGCAATCTTCTTGTCCACCTCGGCCCTGATTTTGTCGCCTTCCTTGAATTTGCCGGAAAGGATTTCGAGCGAAAGGGCGTCGAGAATCTTTTTTTGGATGACGCGCTTGAGAGGACGGGCTCCGAAGACGGGATCGTAACCTTCGTGCGCGATCAAGTCCTTCGCCCCGTCGCTCACCGTCAGCGCAATGTTCTGTTCCGCCAGCCGTTTCTGCACGCGCGCAAGCTGGATCTCCACAATCTTCCGAATCTGCTCGAGCGACAAACCGTGGAAAATGATGATCTCATCCACGCGGTTGAGAAACTCCGGCCGGAACGTGGAGCGCAGAGTGTCAAGCGCGAAACGCTGAATCTCTTCCGCTGTCGCCCCGCGCCGTTCGCTCCATGCTTCACTGCCGACGTTGCTGGTCATGATGATGACCGCGTTCTTGAAATCGACCACGCGCCCCTGCCCGTCCGTGAGTCGCCCGTCGTCGAGAATCTGCAGCAGCACGTTGAACACGTCGTGGTGCGCCTTCTCGATCTCATCGAACAACACGACTGCGTAAGGGCGGCGACGCACGGCCTCGGTCAGTTGACCGCCTTCCTCGTAGCCGACGTAACCCGGCGGCGCGCCAATGAGCCGGGCGACGGTGTGTTTCTCCATGTACTCGCTCATGTCGATCCGCACCATCGCGTTCTCGTCGTCGAACAGAAACTCCGCCAGCGCCCGACCCAATTCCGTCTTTCCCACTCCGGTCGGGCCGAGAAAAATGAACGAACCAATGGGCCGATTCGGGTCCTGCAACCCGCTCCGGGCGCGGCGAACAGCGTTGGAAACGGCGACGATGGCCTCGTCCTGGCCGACGACGCGCTCGCGCAGACGTTCCTCCATGTGCACCAGCTTTTCGCGCTCGCCTTCGAGCAGCCGGGAAACGGGGATGCCCGTCCACGACGCCACGACCTCGGCAATGTCGTTCTCGGTAACCTCCTCGGTGAGCATCTTGCCGCCCTTCTGTAGTTTGGCGAGTTTCCCGTCGGCAGCCGCGAGTTTCTTCTCCAACTCGGGCAGGCGCCCGTACTGAATCTCGCTGGCCTTCGTGAGGTCGTTTTCGCGCTTGGCCTTCTCAACCTGTTCCTTTGACAATTCAATGGCGGACTTGAAATCCCGAATCTCGTCCACCACGCTCTTCTCGTTCCGCCACTGCGTCTTGAGCTTCTTGCTCTGCTCCTGCAAATCGGCAAGGTCTTTCTCCAGTTTGCCGAGACGTTCCTTGCTGACCTTGTCGCTCTCCTTCTTCAGCGCGGTGCGTTCGATCTCCAATTGCACGATCCGCCGCTCGATCCGGTCGATCTCGGTGGGCATCGAGTCCAGCTCGATCCGCAACCGCGACGCGGCCTCGTCCACGAGGTCAATCGCCTTGTCCGGCAGGAATCGATCCGCAATGTATCGGTGCGACAACACCGCCGCGCTCACCAGCGCGCTGTCCTGGATCCGCACGCCGTGGTGCACTTCGTACCGTTCCTTCAGCCCGCGCAGAATCGCAATCGTGTCTTCGACGCTCGGTTCGCCCACCAGAATCGGTTGGAACCGCCGTTCCAGAGCCGGGTCTTTCTCGATGTACTTGCGATACTCGTCCAACGTCGTGGCCCCGATCGTGTGGAGTTCGCCGCGCGCCAGCGACGGCTTCAGCATGTTCGCCGCGTCGACGGGCGCGCCTTCCGCCTTGCCCGCGCCGACGACCGTGTGCAATTCGTCGATGAACAGAATGATGTTGCCCTCGGAGGCGACGACTTCTTTCAGGAACGCTTTCAAACGATCCTCGAACTCGCCGCGATATTTCGCGCCGGCCAGCATCGCGCCAATGTCCATCGCGATCAGCCGCCGGCCTTTCAATCCTTCCGGCACGTCGCCGCTGACGATGCGCCGCGCCAGTCCCTCGACGATCGCCGTCTTGCCCACGCCGGGATCGCCGATGAGCACGGGATTGTTTTTCGTCCGGCGTTCGAGCACCTGCATGACCCGGCGGATTTCCGTGTCGCGTCCGATGACAGGATCGAGCTTGCTGCGGCGCGCGTCCTCGGTGAGATCGCGGCCGTATTTCGCAAGCGCCTGGTATTTGTCCTCGGGATTCTGATCGGTGACCTGCGCCGTGCCGCGCACGTCGCGCAACGCCTTCAAAATGTCGGCCGGTTTCAGTTTCAGCAGCTTCGTCGTCTCGGCGATGCCGAGCAGGATGTGCTCGGTGCTGACGAACTGGTCTTTGAGTTTGTCCGCCTGCGCGAAGGCCGCGTCGAACGCGGTGCGCAGCGGCTGGCTGAGATAAATCTGCGTCGAATCGATGCCGTGGACCTGATGGCGGCGGTTCAACTCCTCGTCGAGCGCGCGCAGAATCGCGTCGGGATTCGCGCCGAGTTTTTCCAGCAACGGCCGCACGAGTCCGTCCGGCTGTTGGATCAGCGCCGACAGCACGTGCTCGCAGTCCACTTCCTGGTGGTTGAGCTTCTGCGCGATCTCCTGGGCGGACTGCAGCGCCTCCTGCGCTTTGATGGTGAGTTTGTCGAAGCGAATCATGAAACCACCGGGAGAACTACTGCGGGCTGTCAAGACGGGCGCGGCATTCGGCGATCTGTTGCTCCAGCGCGCGCAGTTTAACCGCAAGCTCGGGCAACCGATTCATCGCGGCGTTCGTCCGCTTGAACTGCGTGTGCGGCACGGCGGGCGCACCGAGCATGAGAGCGCCCGCGGGAACATCCTTGGTCACGCCCGCCTGCGCCATGATGATCGCTTTGTCGCCAATGGTCAGATGGCCGGCCACGCCGACCTGCCCGGCCAAAGTGACGTGGTGCCCCGTGATGACGCTGCCCGCGATACCTGTCAGGGCGCAGATGATGTTGTGCTCGCCGATGACACAGTTGTGTGCCACCTGCACGAGATTGTCGATCTTCGTTCCGTTGCCGATGCGGGTTTTGCCGAAGCGCCCGCGATCCACCGTGGAGTTCGCACCGATCTCCACATCGTCGCCAATCTCAACGAAACCGACCTGCGGAATTTTCTGGTGCCTGCCTTCGACGACTTCGTAGCCGAACCCATCGGCGCCAAGCACCACGCCGCTGTGGAGGATGACGCGATTGCCGAGGATCGTGCGCTCGCGAACTGTCACGTTTGGATAGAGCAGGCAATCCGCGCCGAGCCGGGATTCGTGGCCGATGTAGCTGCCGGCGCCGATGACCGTGTTGTCGCCGACGATGGCTCCGTCTTCGATCACGACGAACGGTTGGATGGAAACGTTCCGGCCGAGTTTTGCAGCGGCGGCAATCCGCGCCGTTTTGTCGATGCCGGGGCCGAAGCGAATCGGCGGAGGCGCCACGCGCTCGACCACTTTGGAGAACGCCGCGATCGGGTCGTCCACGAGCAGGAGCGTGCGCGCGGACTGGACGGCGGCGGCGCGCGCAACAATGATGACCGACGCCCGCGTGGTCTGGACAGCGCCGAGATATTTCGGGCTGCCGACGAAAGTGAGATCGCCCTCCTGCGCCTCGCGGATGCCCGCCACGCCGGTAATGACCTCGGCGGGATTGCCCGAGAGCGTTCCGCCGACAAGGTCGGCAATCTCGCGCGCGGTAACCTGCAACTTATTTGGTCTCGGACTTCTTTTGCGCAGGTTTGGGCGCTTCGGTGGTCTGCGGCTGGTTCTTGTTCAGGATTTTCATGATGTCATCCGTGATGTCCAGCGAATCCAGGGAATAGGCGACGGTCGGGACACCATTGGCCGGGTTCACTGATTTATCGAGAACCAGCGTATAGCCGGCGTCCTTCGCATGTTTGTTGACGGCTTCCCTGATCTCGCTGAGGATGGTGTCACGCTGGCGTTGTCTCTGTTGTGTCAGCATCTGGTCATGGGTGCGTCCGTACTCCGTGATGTCATCCTGCGTTTTCTTCAGATCGGCGAGTTTTTCTTCAACGGCCTTCTTCTTTTGCTCGCGGACTTCCTGGGTGTATTCGGTCTTCTCCATCTCCTCGCGGAGCTTGTCCAACTCCGCCGTCTGCTGTTTGTACCGCTCCTGCATGTCGTCCATTTCCTTCCTGTAGGAGTCGACCGTATCCTTCAATCTCGCTGACGCGATGCGCGTCTTGTAGTACTCATTAAACACCCTGGTCAGATCGATCGTGACAATGCGCACCGATGCAACCTGGGAAAAGGCTGCCGTGCCCAATGCCAGGATGCCGGCGGCTGCCGATGTGACTATTTTCCGTTTCATTCTCTTCCAACCTTTCTTTCGCGCTTTCGGTTCAAGGCATCCACTATATCAGAATTGGTAGCCAACGCTAAACTGAATTTTGCCCGTTCGCCCCGTCGCCTTGTCGCTCTGAATCGGGTAGCCATAATCCAACCGGATCGGACCGATGGGCAGATTCAACCGCACGCCGATACCTGCATCCGAATACAGGCCACCCATGGCGTACGAATACGAATCCTTCTCCACCTCGCCCACATCGTAGAACACCGCGCCGCGAATGCGCGTGACGATCGGAATCGTGTACTCGGCCGTCGCGTTGACGTACGTATTGCCGCCCACCGGCTCTTCGTCGACATCCTTCGGGCCGACTTTGCGAAAAGTAAACCCGCGCAGCGTATTCGCGCCACCGAGAAAATAGCGGTCAAACATCGGCACGTCATCCACTTTGACAAGGCGCAGGAACGGGCTTGGGTCTTCGTCAACGATCGGCCCACTGTGGAACGTCTGGCCGAACGCTTCCACGACGCCTGTGGCGCCGAGCAGCTCCAGGACATTGTCGCCAAACAACGGGAAGAAAGATGTCGTTTTTGCATTGAGCTTGTAAACGTTTATGTCGCCTCCCACGGGGCCGCCGACGAGTTCCGCAGACAACTCGGTGCGATTGCCCCGCGTGGTCAGAAACACGTTGTCGCGCGCGTCGTAAACCAGCGTTCCCAGCACCGAACTGCGCAGCTTCACACCGTTCTGCGATCGCAACTCTTGCGAGGCGGTGTCCACAACCTTCTCTGTGATGTCCTGAATGCCGTATTGGACTCCCGCCCGCAGAAACTCGTTCAACGCCTTTTCGAGTCGGAAATCCACCCCGGTGCGAGCCTCGACAAACTCGGTGCTCAGATAGCTGGCCTGGTGATGGAACGCGTCGAATCCAAACAATAACCTTTGATCCAGGAACCACGGCTCGACAAACGATAAGACGTAGTCCTGCCGCTTGAACCCGACTTGCGCGCGGATGGTGAGATGCTGGCCGCCGCCCGTGAAGGCCGGCCAGTTGAACAGATCGAAATTGCCTTGTGAGAGTTCGACGAATCCGAGCACGTTGTCAATGGAACTGAAGCCCGCGCCGAAAGTCACCGTACCGGTTTGCTTCTCTTCAACATTGATGACGAGATCCTTGCGGTTCGGCACTTCCGTAGGCTCCGGGAGCGCATCGACCTTGGAAAAATAGTTGAGGTTGCGCAGTCGTTCGGCGCTGCGATCGATGCGCACCGTGTTGTAGATGTCGCCGGGATTAACGGCCAGTTCGCGTCGGATCACCTTGTCCTTGGTCTTGGTGTTCCCGCGAATGTCGATCTTGTTGATGTACGTCAACGGACCCTCTTTGATCGCGTACGCCAGATCGATGCGGCCCGTTTCGACGTTCGGGTTGCGGGTCGAGCGGACCAGGGTGTCGAGATAACCGCGCCCGCCATAGTAGTCCTGAAGCGCCTTGATGTCTTTTGAAAGACCGTCGGGCGTGAACGTCTGCCCCGTTTTCATCTTGAGCTGCTTCTCGAGTTCAGCAAGAGGAAACAATGTGTTGCCTTCGATCTTGACGTCGCCGACCTTGTACTGGCGGCCTTCGAAAACATCGATGTGCACAACAATCCATTTCGGGCTGACACGCTCCACGCGAGTGTCGCGGACTTCCATGTCGATATAACCATTGGAACGGTAAAAGTCCTTTAGTTTGTCCAGGTCTTCTTTGAACTCATCGTCCTTGAGCACGCCGGTGCCCGCCAGCCAGGAACCCCACCACCGCCTCTTCGTCTTGAGTAAACCCAGCAGGCGCGCAGTCGGATACGCCCGGTTGCCCGTGATCTGAATCTGCTTGAGAAAGACGCGATTGCCTTCCGTGATCCTGAAGCGCAGCACGGCCTTGCCCGTGTCCTTGTCGACGCTAATTGCGGGATCAACCTTGATGTCGGGGTAACCCGCCTTCTGGTACAGCTCGACGATTTTCTGCGCGCCGACGTGTGCCTTCTGCTCGTCGAGAATGTCACCTACTTTCTGGGTCAGCTCCCGTTTCAGCCGCTCCTCTGCGTAGCGCTTCTCGCCCTCGAAAGTAATCTCCTTGATCGTGGCCTTGCCCTGCACCTGATAGACGATCTTCACGCCGTCTGGCACGGGCTCTTCCAACACGCGGACATCAGAGAAATATCCGGTGCCGATCAGGTTGCGGACATCCTGTTCGATCGTATCGCGGCCACGCGGCTTGCCGACGGCGCTTTGAATATTGGCGGTGACGACCGATTTGTTGACCGTTTCCGGCCCGACGAAGCGGACCTCAATCTCGCGGATGACCGGCTGTTCTTCCTGTGCCCAAAGCTGCGGCTGACTCAAAAGTATTGTGAAAAAAACCAGTCCCCACCCCAGCCGCCTCATTCCTCACTCCCATCGAACGGCGGAATGTCCCCGGCGTCCACCCGCGCGCGCTCCTCGAAGCGGGTGAATTCCTTCATGAAGGTCAGCTTGACTTCGCCGGTGGGCCCATTGCGCTGCTTGGCTATGATGAGCTCCGCCTCGCCCTCCTTGTCTGCCTTCTCTTGCTTCCCCTCCTCGGTCGTATCATCGACGTACATCTCAGCCCGCACCAGCAATCCGACCATGTCGGCGTCTTGTTCGATCGCTCCCGATTCGCGCAGATCGGCCAGCTTGGGGCGGCCTCCCTCGCGCTGCTCGGGCTGGCGGTTGAGTTGGCTCAGCACAATGATGGGCACCTGAAGTTCCTTGGCCAGCGCCTTGATGCCCGCTGAAATATCGGAGATCTCCACTTGTCGGCTGAGGTCGGCACGGCGAGAGGGTGCGCGGACGAGTTGCATGTAGTCGATCACCAGCAGTTGCGCGTCGTGCTGCGATTTCATCCGCCGCGCGCGCGCGCGAATCTGGTGGATGGTCAATCCAGCGGAATCATCAATGTAGAGCGGCGCCTTCATCAATTGGCTGGCCGCCGCGGTCAACGGAGGAAAATCCCTTTCGCCCAGAAACCCGTCGCGCACGGCGCGCAGGTTGACCCGTGCTCTCGAACACAACATGCGTTTGACCAGTTCCTCCGACGACATTTCCAGACTGAACACGCCGACGGGAATGTTTTGGCCGATGGCAACGTTTTCGGCAATGTTGATCGCCAGCGCCGTCTTGCCCATCGACGGGCGACCCGCGATGACAATCATGTTGCCCGGATGCAAGCCGGAGGTGAGGTTGTCCAGACCGCGGAACCCGGTCGAAATCCCCGTGACCGAGCCGCGCTGATCGTAAAGGCGTTCGATGCTGGCCATCGCGCCCTTGATGAGGTCGCGAACTGGCGCCGCGCCAGTGCTGGCCTTCTCTGCGGTGATGTTGAAGATCTGTTGCTCAACCTCGTCCACCCACGCCTTCACGTCGTCCTGCTGCTCGAACGACTTCGCGATGATGTCGTGGGCCGCGCCTATCAATTGCCGCAGAAGATGTTTTTCCCAGACGATGTCGATGTATTCCTCGACATTGGCGGCGGTGGGAACCCGGGTCACCAAGTCGGCGAGGTAGGCAGGCCCGCCGATTTCATCGAGTTGGTTTTTGTCCTGCAGCCGTTGCGTCAGCGTGACGAGATCGACTGCCTGCATCGCGTCCTGCAACGCTGCGATCTCGCGGAAGATGACCTGGTGAGCGGCATAGTAGAAATTCTCTTCGGTCAACCGCGCCCGCGCTTGTGAGCCTGCTTCCGCGGGACTCAACAGCATCGCGCCGAGAACCGCGATCTCCGCGTCCTTGCTGTTGGGCAGGACGCGATCCAGATTCATCGCGTTTGGAGAGTGATTCAGCGCGGCGGCCAGGGGCCGTCCGCTTCCCAACGGCACAGCTTTCGGGGCTGCCGTTGATTTGTCGGATGCCAGAGATTTGCTCGAAGCCATAAGCCGTCCCCACGCGGCTATTTCTTCTTCGTCGCTTTCTTCGGTTTCTCAGCGGCCGTTTCGGCCACGGTCGCAGGGGCAACAGCGGGGCCTTCGCCGGCGACCACCCAGATTTTCACCTTTGTGCTGACTTCGGAATGCAGCTTGACGTCGATGTCGTACACGCCCGTGGCGCGAATCGGATGTTCGAGCACGATCTTCCTGCGATCAAGCTCGATCCCTTCCTGCTTCAACACCGCCGCGATGTCCGCCGCCGTCACCGAGCCATACAGCTTCTCGTCGGGACCCGCGGCCGCGCTGATCGTGAACGATTGTTTGGTCAGTTTGGTGACGACCTCTTGCGCCTCTTTCAGCTCCGACGCCTGCTGTTCCTCGCGTCTCTTGCGCAGCACCTCAATCCGCCGCAAATTGGCCGCCGTGGCCGGCATCGCCAGCCCTTTCGGGATCAGAAAATTCCTTGCGTATCCGTCCGCGACCGTTACCGTGTCGCCTTCCGCGCCGAGCTTCTCCACGCTCGTCGTCAAAATGATTTGGGTGCTCATGATGCTTCCTGTCTAGCGCACCAGCAACATCGCGCGCGCCCGCTTGATCGCGGTCGCCAACTGGCGCTGATGTTTGGCGCAATTGCCCGAGTAGCGGCGCGGCAGAATCCGTCCGCGTTCGGTCATGAATTTCCTGAGCAGGTCCGCTTGCTTGTAATCCACCGCAATCTGATCCTTGCAAATCCTGCAGTCGCGCTTGACGATGATGTCGCGGTCGCGCCTCGGCCGTCGTGGTTCAAATTCTCTTGCCATAAGTCTCCGTTTGTTTCCTTCCCTTGAAAATCAAAATGGAATGTTGTCATCCTCAGTTGGAGGCGATTCTTCGCTCTCCGCTGCCGGCGCCGCAGCCGCCGGCCGGGCGCTCCGGGGCGCGCCGCGTTGCGGGTTACCCGTCTCGACGGGCCTGTCTCCGCCGGGAGGTTGGTCGCTGAATTCCGCGCTGGCCCTGGGCGCGCCGAGAAATTGCACGCGTTCGGCCACAACCTTGAGCTTATTGCGCTTTTGCCCCGACTCTTTGTCCTCCCAACTGTCCAACCGCAAGCGGCCTTCGATGAACACGGGCCGGCCTTTGGACAGATATTGCCCGGCCGTTTCCGCCTGGCGTCCCCAGACCTCGACATCGACAAACGTCACTTCCTCTTTCTTTTCGCCGTTTTCATTCGTCCACGCGCGGTTGACCGCCAGACCGATGTTGGCAATCGCCGTGCCCTTGGGCGTGTAACGCACCTCAGGGTCGCGCGTGAGATTGCCCATCAACAACACTTTGTTAAAGTTCGCCATGTCGGCCTACTCGCGCTCTGCGCCGGTTTCCGCCATCGCTCTCGGCTCGCGCACCGGCATCTCCGGCATGGCTTCGGTGAACAGCCAGCGGAAGACGTCCGTCTCCAGGTGAAACTTCGCATCCAGTTCGGTAATCGCGTTCGGCGGCGCCGTGAAAATGAAGTTCACGTAATACCCCGCCGTGCGCCGACGCGACGTGCGCGCAAACGGACGCGATCCCATCCGCTGCACCGTTTCCACGCGGCCGCCCGCGTGCTCGATGGCCTTCTGGATTCGTTCGACGATTTCCTTCTCTGCATCCTCCCGGCCAGCAATGTCCAGAATGAACAGTCCTTCGTATTTTTTCAAGACGACTCTCCCTTTCTTCGATTAAATTGATTCATGGCTGCCGTCAATCCTTCTTTCAAACAGCATTCGACGGCTGCCACCGCCTGTTCGATGGCCTGCGCCGCGGCCTCGCGTTCCTGCGGCACAAACTTCCCGAGCACGTGATCCGTGATGTCCTCGCCCACGGTCTCGCTCCTGCCGATGCCCACGCGCAACCGCGCGAACTCCTCGTGACCGCCGAGCGACTCGATGATCGAGCGCAATCCATTGTGGCCGCCGCTGCCGCCCGAGGCCCGTAGCCGAATCTGGCCCAGCGGCAGGTCCGCGTCGTCCACCACCACGAGCATTTCAGCCGGTGCGATCTTCAGCCAGTTCAACACCGCCGCGACGGCAGCACCGCTGCGATTCATGTACGTCTGCGGTTTGACCAGCACGACCTTTTCACCGCTCAAGGTGAACTCTGCCACCCCGGCCGAAAACCTCCACTTCTTTCGGAAAGAACAGTCGCGCTTGCCGGCCACCCGGTCCAAGACCGCAAAACCGGCATTGTGTCGCGTGCCGTCGTACTCCCTGCCGGGATTGCCCAGCCCAACGACCAACTTTGTCCGGAGCGACACGGCGGTTCACCACGTGTCCCGTGCGCGCTCCGTTACTTCCTGCCCTCTGGTTTGCCAGCCGCGCCCGGCTTCCCCGGGGCCGCTTTGCCGGCAGCAGGTTTCGCTTCGGCTTTTCCGGGCGCTCCGGCCGCGGGTTTGGCGCCGGGTTTGGCGGCGGCTCCCGCCGCGGGTTTGGCTTCGCCTTTGCCTGCCTCGGCCTTGCCTGCCGCGCCGGGTTTGCCGGCTTCGCCCTTGCCTTTCGCCTCGCCCTCGGCGGCTTCGCCTTCTTCGCCTTCTTCGCCTTCTTCCTTCTCCGCGCCGATGACTTCGGGCTCGGCCAATCCTTCCGTCACTGCCGGTGCCACTTCCTCTTCCGCAATTGGCGCGGCGACGATAAAGATCGACTGCCCCTTGTCGTCGAGCAACGTAACGCCCGCGGGCGGCGTGATGTCGCTCACATGCATGCCCTGACCGATCTCCAGTTTCTCGACGTTGACCTCGATGACTTCGGGCAAATCCTTCGGCAGGCATTCGACGCGCAGCTCGCGCATCACGTATTCCAGAACGCCACCGCCGGTCTTCACGCCCGCCGGCTCGCCAACGGGTCTGACCGGCACAGCCGTGTGCAATTTCTCCGTCGCGGAGACCTCGTGGAAATCAACGTGGAGGATAACGTCCTCGACCGGATGATGCTGCACCTCCTGGATAAGCGCGAGACGATTCTGCGTCTTGCCGTCTTCTTCCACCTGCAGGTCCACCAGCACGTTTTCGCCCGTGGCGTGATGGAGCGCCTTGTCCAGTTCCGCCAGGTCAACTGCGATGTTCAACGACTTCGTGCGCGCGCCATACACGACGGCGGGGACGACACCCGACGCGCGCAACCGTTTGACGGCTCCCCTGCCCGTCTCGGCGCGCGACCTCGCTTTGATTTGCACTTGTTTGGCCATGTTAATGTTCTCCTGAAAACAATGTTAACCCTCGGCGCGCGTGCCGTTGATCTCAAACAGCGACGAGACCGACTCGGCATTGTGAATCCGCTGGATCGCCTCGCCCAGCAGCGGCGCCACGCTCAGTTCCGCCAGCTTGAATCCGCTGACCTTGGAATGCAGCACCGTGTCGGTCGTGACCAGCTCCTCAAGCTCCGATTTCTTCAGCCGGTCCAGCGCCGCCGGGTTCAGCACGGTGTGGCTCACCGCCGCAAAAACCCTCTTCGCGCCCTTCTGCTTGAGCGCTTCAGCAGCGCGGGTCACGGTGCCCGCCGTCTCCAGCAAATCGTCCACCAGCAGCACGTCGTGGCCTTTGACTTCGCCCACCACCCTGAGCACTTCCACTTCCGAGGCCGACTTCCGTTTCTTCGCCACGATCGCCAGCGGCGCATGGAACATGTTCGCGTACGCGCTGACCATCTTCACGCCGCCGATGTCGGGTGAAACCACCATCAAATTCGACAGCTTCTTTTGCCGGAAATACTTGTACATCACCGGCGCCGCGTACAAATGATCGCCGGGGATGTCAAAGAAACCCATGATCTGCTGCGCGTGCAGGTCCAGCGTCAACACGCGATTCGCCCCCGCCGCCACAATCAAATTCGCCACCAGCTTCGCCGTGATCGGCACGCGCGGCTGGTCCTTGCGGTCCTGGCGGGCGTACCCAAAGAACGGGACGACCGCCGTGATGCGGGAGGCGCTCGCCCGCCGCATCGCATCGATCATGATCAGCAACTCCATCAGGTGCTGGTTCGCCGGTGGACTCGTCGGCTGCACGATGAACACGTCGCGGCCACGGATGTTTTCGTTGATCTTAACGAACGTCTCCTGGTCGGGAAACGACGTGACCACCGCGTCGCCCAATCTCACGCCGACATAGTCTGCGATGCGCTGCGCCAGAGGTCGGTTTGCGTTGCCAGAAAAAATCTTCAAATCGGCTGACGGTTCCACGTTGACAACATTGTTCGGCGCAGGTCTTCCCGACCTCGCCACGTTCTCGCCCGAAAAATCAAGGCCACACTCCGACTCCTGTGGCCCGGAAACGAGTCATTCTTCTACCCCACGCCCCGCGAGAATTCAATCCGAATCTTTTGCTCCAAAAACTCCTCGCCACGAGTGCACTCGAATGGCCGCGAATAGCGCGCGGAGCTTGTGCTGCGCTCCGTCGAAGCATCGCAGCCGCAACGCTGTGTCATTCTGAGCTTGTCGAAGAATCTCTGCCGCCGCTACACTATCGCGCGCATGGCGAGGCATCCTACATCGCAGGAGAAGCGGAATGGCGGGGCGAATCTGGGGTTTGAGCAGACGCTCTGGGCTGCTGCCGACAAGCTGCGCGGGCACATGGACGCCGCCGAGTACAAACACGTCGTGCTCGGCCTGATTTTCCTCAAGTACATCTCCGATGCGTTCGAGGAACAGCACGCAAAGCTGAAGGCCGAAAAGGACGCTGATCCGGAAGACCGGGACGAGTACGTGGCGGTGAACATTTTCTGGGTGCCGCCGGAAGCGCGCTGGACGTATCTGCAAGGACGCGCCAAAGACCCGCTCATCGGCAAGCTTCTGGATAACGCAATGGTCGCCATCGAACGCGATAACCCGTCGCTCAAAGGCGTGCTCCCGAAGAATTACGCCCGTCCCGACTTGAACAAGCAGCAATTGGGTGAAGTCATCGACCTGATTGCGACAATCGGCCTTGGCGACAAGGAGAGCCGGTCGAAGGACATCCTCGGGCGCGTGTACGAGTATTTCCTGTCGCAGTTCGCGAGCGCCGAGGGCAAGAAAGGCGGGCAGTTCTACACGCCCCGCTGCGTCGTCCAACTGCTGGTCGAGATGCTCGCCCCCTACAAAGGCCGCGTATTCGATCCCTGCTGCGGTTCAGGCGGCATGTTCGTGCAATCGGTCAGGTTTGTGAAGGAACATGCGACCGGCAACGGCAACCTGCCTCCGCCGGGCCTACGGCAGGCAGGCGGCGGCAAAGCCAAGGGGGATATCCACATCTTCGGTCAGGAGAGCAACCCGACCACGTGGAAACTGGCGAAGATGAACCTCGCCATTCGCGGCATCGAAGCCGATCTGGGCGACGAGAACGCCGATAGTTTCCATCACGACCTGCACAAAGACCTCAAGGCCGACTACATCCTGGCCAACCCGCCGTTCAACATGAGCGACTGGGGCGGCGACCGCTTGAGAGATGACCCCCGCTGGCGATACGGCGCGCCGCCCGTCGGCAACGCCAACTTCGCCTGGGTGCAACACTTCATCCACCATCTCGCCCCGACCGGCATGGCGGGCTTCGTCCTCGCCAACGGCGCGATGTCCTCCAACACCGGCGGCGAAAGCGACATCCGCAGGGCCATCATCGAAGCCGACCTTGTGGACTGCATGGTCGCGCTCCCCGGCCAGCTTTTCTATTCGACGCCGATCCCGGTATGCCTGTGGTTCATCGCGCGGGACAAGCGCAATCATCGCCATCGCGACCGGCGTGGCGAGACTCTCTTTATTGACACACGCAAGATGGGCCATCTAATCGACCGCATCCATCGCGAGCTAACCGAAGCCGACATCGCCAAGATTGCCGGTACGTATCACGCATGGCGTGGCGACCCGCCTTCGTCCGACGAGCTACGGCGGGCAGGCAAGGACGCTGGTAAGTACCAAGATGTTGCCGGCATCTGCAAGAGCGCCAAGCTCGACGAGATCCGCGCGCACGGCCACGTGCTGACGCCGGGCCGGTATGTTGGCGCGGAAGAAGCCGAAGGCGACGGCGAACCGTTCGAGGACAAGATGAAACGCCTCACGAGCAAGCTTGAGGAGCAGTTCACTGAATCCGCAAAGCTAGAGAAGGCGATCCGAAAGAATCTGGCGAGTGTGACGTGAGCGCATGGCAGGACAAAACTTGGGGTGATCTGGTGACTCTCGAATATGGCAAGTCGCTTACCGGCTATGAAGATTCCAACGGTCGCTATCGTGTGTTCGGCACGAACGGCGAGATTGGCCATTGCGACGAGCCGCTCTGCCCTCACGCGACGGTCATCATCGGGCGCAAGGGCGCTTATCGGGGCGTTCACTATTCGGCTGAACCTTGCTTCGTGATAGACACGGCGTTCTACTTGAAGGCAAAGGCGGATTTGGACGTTCGTTGGGCCTACTACCAGTTGCTCACGCAAGACATCAACGGCATGGACAGCGGCTCTGCCATACCGTCAACAAGCCGAGGCGATTTCTACTACTTGCCGGTGACTGTTCCGCCACCCGCGGAGCAGCGGGCGATTGCAAGGGTGTTGGGGGCGCTGGACGACAAAATTGAGTTGAATCGGCGGATGAACGAGACACTGGAGGCGCTGGCGCGGGCACTGTTTCAAAGGATGAAGGATGAAGGCGGAGCCGGTACGCTCGGAGACATCGCGGAGAACCCGAGGCGGGCCGTTGACCCCACTGAAGTTGACCCGCAAACACCGTACATCGGCCTTGAGCACATGCCTCGTCGCTCCATCGCGCTGTCGGAATGGGGCACGGCAGGCGAACTGGAGAGTGGCAAGGCACATTTCCGGCGCGGCGAGATTCTGTTCGGCAAGCTGCGCCCGTACTTCCATAAAGTCGGCGTCGCCCCGCTGGACGGCGTGTGCTCGACGGACATTCTAACTATCGTGCCGAAGAAGACGGCGTGGTTCGGCTTGTTGCTCGGCCACCTCAGCAGCAAAGACCTGATAGACCACACCGACGCCTGCTCGACCGGCACGAAGATGCCACGTGTCAGTTGGTCCGACATCGCACGCTACGAGATTGCGCTTCCTCCAGAGCCAGTCGCCGCAAAACTTACCGGCACGATTCAGCCGCTGGTCGAGCGTATCATCGCCAACATCCACGAATTCCGGACGCTGGCCGCGCTACGGGATGCGCTGCTGCCGAAGCTGCTGTCGGGCGAAGTGCGGGTGAAGGCGGCAGAAAACCATATGGAGGCGCTGACATGAGTCTTACTCCGGTGACTGACCGTCAGGCTAGTAACAAAGCCTTTCGTGTGTTGAGGAAGCGGTTATCAGAGGGTTGCCGGAGATGCACACGAGTCATCGGCTGGCAGGGAGGCAACTACGAAGATGTGGTTTTCTGGAATCCACGTGAAGGATTCTGGCATACACTGACCGTCCAGAGCGAAGGGAAACGGTTTTGGTGTTCCTATGGCACTCAAGACCCGAACTCCGTGAAAATGCTGAGCATTACCGTGGAGTGCAATCCACCCGTTCAAGGCGTCGACCGTCGGTGCGCGGGCGCGTTTTTGACAGATGGCAGGAAAACGTACCTCGCCCACAGTGGCAAGATTGCCGGTGGAAGGAAGGGTATCGGAAAATCTGCCTTCGTGGATTGGCATCCGCACGGCAACTGGCAGGTCGTTCAGTGTCCCGACGGAGTAGAAACCGAAATGATTGTCATCGGGCGCGTTGATGGCAAGAATCTGCCAACTCAGATGGCACAATTCGTTCGGGAAGTTAAAAGTTTCAAGGAGGCCACGTCTACAGGCAAGATGCAGAAGGACTCAGTTTCTGCAAAGCCCACGTTTTCGCCTGAGTTCACAGGTCGAAAGCGCGGCTACCGGGTCACGGCCGATATTGAGAGTGACTGCAACCACGGGTTGGTTGTAAACGCCCTCGCCGAGCATCTGGAGAAAGAGGCGTTCGGCAAGGTGGGCAACGACCGTGCGCGCGACGCTTACGTTCTTTCGAATGGGGGAAAGCTCCGGTTTCTGTTCGAGGCTAAGACTGACTTGTCCACAAGCAGCATTTACCAAGGCATCGGGCAACTCGTCTTTCACAACACAATCACTCCCGCCACAAAGCGCTTCTTGGTTCTGCCCGGCGCGCCGAATGCCAAGACGCGTGCCGTGCTAGCCGCCATTGGCATCTGCGTTTTGACATATCGTTTGGACGGAGCACGCGCTGTCTTTGAGAATCTCAAAGAGGTGTTGTCATGAGGAAGCACGCCGCACTGCGCGCCGCGCTGCTGCCGAAGCTGCTGTGTGGTAAAATACGTGTCCGCAATACATATTGCCCGCCCGCTCAACTATGAAGATTGCTACTGGCAAGCAAGCCTATTCGGCAACGCGCACGCGCATAAAGGCGCAGGGCATATCCTTCACTGAGCCAGAATTGGATGCGGCATTGAAGCAGCGGCTCCCGCCACTGTTGGCCGATGAGGAGGGTCGCAGTAGAATCCGACAATCGCTTGTTGGAATTCAAAATACTCAGTTTGAATCCGCACGCTTGCAGGCTGCATTAAACTCGATGGTGGAACTCCAAAATTGGCAAGTAGGAGAGGCAATGGCGGAAGCGTATTTGATAGATCATCGTGATTGTGAATTTCCGTGGCCGAGCAGTCGGGATCTTCGAAACCCCAGTGCCAGCCCGGCAGGTGCGGATTTGGTTGGCTTTCATGGAAGTGGCAGCGCTGTAAGATTTGCCTTCGGTGAAGTGAAAACTTCAGAGGAGAAAAAATGGCCTCCCCAAGTCGTCACGGGCAGGCATGGACTCGTGAATCAGCTGGAGGATTTGAGGGACTCGGTTGAGATAAAGAACCATCTGGCCCTGATTTATTTAGGACACAGAGCGCAGGGCGCTGCTTGGCACCCTACTTGGAAATCCGCGTCCACCCGGTATCTGAGAAATCCCGGTGACGTGTCGTTGTTTGGCGTGTTGGTGCGTGACGTGCAGCCAAAAGAGGAAGACGTTAAGCCACGCATGGACCGGCTGGCGAATGGCTGCCCGAGTGATACATCAATCGAGTTACTTGCCTTCTACCTGCCTGATGGCAGCATCAAATCGCTTGGCAATCGGGCGGCGAAAGACAGGTCGAAATGAGCGTGACGCGCGAAACATTGGAAAAGCTGGAGCAACACTGGGCTGTCGCTGCTGTGTCCCGGTCAGATCGCAAGTGCGCGTTTTCGATGGCTGAGGTCAGTTTGGTGCAGGCATCCGTTGGTGCGCAGTTGGCGCTGGACGGCAGCTTTTCGACCCAAGACGCCGCATTACTGGCGCGAGTGGCCGCAGCATACGAATTGGCCGCAATCGAAGGTCTTGATGCGCTCCTAAGGCCGATGGCGAGTGGTGAGAACGAACGGCTACGCCAACAAGCGCAATCTGGCGCTTTCCGTGCCTTTGAACTCCGGCGGGCTTTATTGATCCCTCAAGATGAGACGGCGCGAATTTTCCACGTTCTTCATCTTTCGGCACTCGCCTATTGCGGGGATCGCTGGACTGATGTTCGCCGGTGGTTGCGCGAAACGCCTGATGCAACAAAGGTGCCCTCAGTTGCCGATGTGAGTTGGGATCGCCGGATGACGTTCCGCCTCTTCGATTGTTGGGTTCGACTGTTGCGCAAGAATCGTTGGGATGACTTGGACGGTATTCGTGAAATTATCGCGGGCTTGCGAGAAGATCAGAAGACGCATGAAGCGAAGCTACTGGAAGGCAGTCCTGACCTCGACCCGCCAAGCGCTGCGTTGAGGCTGGTCGCGCTCTACCATCTGGCCCGGGCTACCGAGTTGCTCGCCCTGTATATGCTCCAAGGCGAACCGGCCGGGGTGGATGCGCAACTCGATCAACACTATGAGGCCGCGGGCAAATCAGCACGAGCGTCGAACGATCCTGCCTTTGAAGTTCTCCTGCGATGGTTGCACGTCGCGGCGCGGCGAATGGTCGCAGCATCAATCTGGTGGGTCGCTCAAACTGTAAACTCACGGGTGTCTCGGTTCGTGGATCGCGTTACAAAAGCGCGTTCGATGTTTGAGCTTCTTCCCCCGCAAAAGGTGGCTGTCCAAGAGCAGGGACTTTTGGACCAAGCAAATCGAGCGGTTGTGGTCAACTTGCCAACCTCTGGCGGAAAGACGGTGTTAGCGCAATTCCGTATGTTGCAGGCGCTAAACCAATTTGAGGCCGACCAAGGATGGGTGGCTTATGTCGCTCCGACCCGCGCACTGGTGTCGCAAGTCACTAGGCGGCTACGGGCCGACTTCGAGCCACTGAGAATCAACGTCGAACAGCTCAGTGCTGCTGTGGAGGTGGACGCTTGTGAGGAAGCACTGTTGAACCACAGAGAAGCGGCAAAGTCGTTTCACGTCCTGGTGGCTACGCCCGAAAAACTCGCGATAGTCATTCGGAACAAGAAAGTTCCCCGGCCGCTGGCGCTCCTTGTCGTTGATGAGGCACACAACATTGAGGACGAAGAGCGAGGGTTGCGCATTGAACTGTTGCTGGCCACCATCAAAGGAGAAAGTCCGACGAGCAACTTCCTGCTCATGCTTCCCTTCGTTCCCAATGCAAACGACCTGACCAAGTGGCTCGCTCCCGAAAGCGGCAAGACCATTAGCATTGGGACAAGCGCGTGGCTGCCCAACGAGCGGATCGTCGGCCTATTTGACATTGAGCGGAGCGATGGCCGAAAAGGTCTCTGGTCGCTCAGCTTCGAGACGCTCACAACCACCCCAAAAACAATTCAACTCAAGGGACGACATGAGGTCGGAGACGAAAAACCCTTGGATATTCCATTCTCGCGGGCAAGCCTGAGCATGCAGACTGGCGCGATGGCAAAGACTTTTTCAAAGCGAGGGACGAGCGTAGCCGTCGCCCGCACGATTCGAGATGTCTGGAGCATGGCGCGTGAAGTGGCGAACAATTTGCCACCTGTGGAGCGCGTCCCCGTCGAGATCGCGCTCGTCCAGAGATTCTTGGAGACGGAGATAAGCCCCTCCTTCGAACTCATCAACATGCTTGAGAAAGGGCTTGCAGTGCATCACGCTGGTCTCTCTGAAGAGACACGTTCTTTGGTGGAGTGGCTCGCAGAAACCGGCAAGCTACGGGTGCTATGTGCGACCACGACTATCGCTCAAGGAATCAATTTCCCCGTGGCATCGGTTTTTCTGTCAAGCATTCATGTTGCAAGTCAAACGCCGAAGAAGGACACAAGAATGCCCAGACGAGCCTTTTGGAACCTGGCGGGGCGCGCCGGCCGAATCGAGCACGACAGCGTGGGCGTAGTTGGAATCGCTGCGGGTGATAAGCCGAACGAGATTCGGAAATTCGTCAGGGACGCGACAGAGGATCTGGTATCCCGTCTCGTATCGTTGTTGCGCGGCGTGGAACAAACAAGCTTGGCGGATTTGGCGTTGGTCATTGAGCGCGAGGAGTGGACGGATTTTCGTAGCTACATAGCCCACCTGTGGAATGAAAAGAAAAATCTAGACGCTGTGCTTGCGGAAACCGAGCAGATCCTCAGAAACACATTCGGCTATGGAATGCTTCAAGCCAGTCAGGACACCAGAGATCGAGAGCGTGCGAAAGCCCTTCTGGATGCGACCAGAAAATACGCAGCCAAGCTGAAAGACCACCCTGAAAATGCATACTTGGCGGATGCTACGGGTTTTTCTCCTGAGGGAGCGCGTGCCGCACTGCTTGGCTTGTCAAAGTTGGAGAACACGTTGAAACCCTCTGACTGGCAGCCCAAGAGCCTGTTTGCGCAGACCTCCAGTTCTGTGCTCCCGCAATTGGTCGGAGTTATGATGTCTATCCCACAACTTCAGCAGGCACTCGAAGGGATTGGTGCCGAAGGGATCGATAGAAGATATATCGCGAACATTGCGCAAGCGTGGGTAAGCGGGGGTAGTGTCGAGGAAATCGCTAAGAAGTATTTCGGCGGTTCAGGTGGAACTCCGGAAGAGTTGACGAATGCCATTTCAAATGCCTGCCGCGCCATTTACCGCACGCTCGCAAGCTACGGCACATGGGGTCTGTCAGCTCTCACCAAGATGCCGACATCAGCATCAGGTTTGGATTTCACAAAATTGCCCCCCGAAACCCAAAGAGCAATTAACAACCTGCCCGCGATGCTTTATCACGGCGTCAACACGGAAGAAGCTGTGCTGATGCGTATGAATGCCGTTCCCCGCACTATCGCCACAGCATTAGGAGCAAAATTTGCGAAGGCATCTGGCGAGGCTGAACGAACTCAGACTGTCCGCGAGGTCCGAGAATTCCTCCGAAGTTTGACTATTGAAGATTGGCAAAGCGCAGCCCCGAGTAAAGCCAAGATGACCGGCGAGGATTATCGCAATGTGTGGCGGCATCTCTCAGGAGAAGCGGAATAGTGTCGATACAATTCACGGAATCCACCGTCGAATAAGCCGCGCTGTCGTGGCTGGCCGTGCTGCGGGACGCGCTGCTGCCTGCCTGTTCGGCAGACAAGCCGAAGGTGCTATCGGGCGATGTGCGCGTGTCCGCCGTCGAGCGATCAAACACAAGAGGTAGGATATGGAGTCAAAGAACCGCCGCTGCCGTTTGTTCTCGACACCGGGTTGCCAAGGGGCTATAATCGCTGCCGTTCTTTGACAGGGAGTGAGTGAGGTAGACGAAAATACATGTTTTTGCGAAACGAAGCCAATTTGTTCTCGCACAGCCTAGCGCCTATCTATTTGAGCCATAGATACTTACATCTAGCAAGGTTCCGTATTGGCTTTGGGTTCGATGTCGTGAACGAAGCCAAAATCGCATTAACTCCCACGTTCCCACCTGACCTCTTGCCTCGTTTGGGGGGAGGAACGGTTCTACCGCTGGATTCTGATTGCGCTCCTTGAACGCCCTGCCATCCTGACCGAATGCCGACAAAGTTTATACAATCGGCAGTTGAAGACACCGCGCTGTTATGGCTCGCCGTGCGGGTGTCCGCCGCCGCCGAGGCTATGGCGACAAGAAGGTGACCGAGACGACTTGACCAATCACTTGACCGATACTTGACCAATGACATAAGCTCTCTGCCATGAGCCACCAGCCCAAATTCACGATCACGCCCGGGCTGCTGGGGCGGGTGGAAGCCATCACGGCGGTGCGAGAGCGGATCATGAGCGCGGCCATCGCCGTGCCGTGGGTGCCGGCCTTGCAGAAGGACAGCCGCATCCGCACCGTTCATTCGTCAACAGCCATTGAAGGCAACCCGCTGACGCTGGAACAGGTGCGTGCGGTCGAGGAAGGGCGCGAGATTCCGTCGGCACCCCCGCGAGCACACCAGGAGGTCGCCAACTATTCCGCGGCGTTGCGGCACATCGAGAAGCGAGCCGGCAAGGCGACCATTACGCACGAAGATATTCTGACGTTGCACAAGATCATCGCGGGCCGTGTGATGGATCAGGGCGAAGCGGGACGCTACCGCACCATCGCCGTGCGGGTCGGACGGTATGTGCCGCCGCCGCCGTCGGAAGTGTCGGGGCTGATGTTTGAGTTGTTGGACTGGCGGAACAAGGATTCCACCAAACTGTCGCCGGTGCTCTCGTCGGCCATTCTCCATTACCGATTCGAGGCGATTCATCCGTTCGCGGACGGCAATGGACGCACCGGGCGCGCGTTGGCGTTGTGGGAACTGTACCGGCGCGGGTTCGATACGCACCATGTGTTCTCAGTGGACGAATTTTATTGGGAAGACCGACCGCGGTACTACGCCGCGTTGCAGGCCGTCCACGAACAAGACGACGACCTGACCGGTTGGCTTGAGTATTGCGCGGGAGGTCTGCAGCTCACATTGGAGCGGGTATGGAAGCGCATTCAGCAACTGTCCGCGCAGTCGGGCGGCAAGAAACTGGTGTTGCGGCCCAAGCAGGAGCAATTGCTGCAACTGTTCCACGAGCGCGGAAGCCTGACGCCCCGCGAGATTTGGGACGGACTGGGTGTATCCAAGCAGGGCGCGATGGACTTGCTGCGGCCGCTGATGAAAGCCGGCTTGGTCAAGCGCGAGGGCACACTAAAGTCCGGGAAGTATCGCCTCGCATGAAGCTCACCGAATCAACCGTTGAAGAAGCCGCGTTGTCATGGCTCGGTGAGCTTGGCTTTGCGATCAAGCACGGCCCGGAGATTGCGCCCGGCGAGCTTTGCGCCGAGCGTACCGGCTTTGGTGAGACGATTCTGGCGAAGCGGCTCCGAGATGCGCTGACGGCGCTGAATCCAAACATGCCGGCCGAAGCGCTCGATGACGCTTTCCGCAAGGTCACGCTGCCGCAACATCTGTCGCTGATTGCGAACAATCGGGCATTTCATCGGATGTTGGTGGAGGGCGTGCCGGTCGAGTATCAGCAGAAGGACCTGCCTGCGCAGCGCCCCGGGTTGTTTTTCATCTACGCGATCAGATGCGATGATGAGAGCGTTTACATCGGCCAAACCGATAACCTTCAACACCGATGGCGTGAGCACGTCACAGGAACGGCTGCCGAGCACACGCGTAAGCACAAACCCGTTGACCTAGTTCACTACGAGGAATACCCGTCGCGTGAAGAGGCGGTTGCGCGTGAGAAGTGGCTCAAAACAGGGTTTGGCCGAAAATGGCTCAAGCGCGAGATTGCGGCGGGGCGGGCGCGGCAGGCAGGCGGGCGCACGGTTCACGATCAGGTGTGGCTGGTGGATTGGAGCGATCCCGACGCGAACGATTGGCTGGTGGTGAATCAGTTCACGGTGATCGAGGGACAGCACAACCGGCGGCCGGACATCGTGATCTTCGTCAACGGGTTGCCGCTGGCGGTGATCGAGTTGAAGAACGCGGCGGATGAGGATGCGACAATCTGGGACGCGTTCAATCAGTTTCGAACGTACAAGCTGCAAATCCCTTCCTTTTTCACCTACAACGCGGCGCTCGTGATCTCCGACGGATTGGAGGCGCGCATCGGGACGATCAGCAGCAACCGGGAACGGTTCATGCCGTGGCGAACCATCACAGGCGAGACGGTCGCGCCGGCTGCGATGCCGCAATTGGAGGTGTTGTTGCGCGGGGTGTTCGAGAAGAAACGCTTCCTCGATCTGGTGCGGCATTTCATCGTGTTCGAGAGCGACCCGGCCACGGGCGACATCGTGAAGAAGATGGCCGGGTATCATCAGTTCCACGCGGTCAACGTGGCGGTGGAAGAGACGCTGCGGGCGGCGGGAGCGGCCGAGGCCGGGCGCGTGAATGAACCCGGTGGCGGCTATTTTGCGCGCGGACTTCCCGGTGGCGCGCCGGGGGATCGGCGGATTGGCGTGGTCTGGCACACCCAGGGATCGGGCAAGAGTCTGACGATGGTGTTCTACGCGGGTCGGCTGGTGCTGGAACCGGCGATGGAGAACCCAACGATTGTGATGCTGACCGACCGCAATGATTTGGACGACCAGCTTTTCGGGACGTTCTCACGCTGCCATGAACTCCTTCGACAACGCCCCGTGCAGGCGGAGAGCCGTGAGCATTTGCGTGACTTGCTCCAGGTGGCCAGCGGCGGCGTCATCTTCACGACGATTCACAAGTTCTTCCCCGACGAGAAGGGCGGGAAGCACCCGGTGCTGTCGGGGCGGCGAAACATCGTGGTCATGGCCGACGAAGCCCATCGCAGCCAATACGATTTCATTGACGGGTTTGCGCGGCACATGCGGGATGCGTTGCCGTACGCGTCGTTCATCGGGTTTACCGGCACGCCCATCGAGAAGACCGACGCGAACACGCGGGCGGTGTTTGGCGATTACATCAGCGTCTATGACATCCAGCGGGCGGTGGAAGACAAAGCCACCGTGCCGATTTATTACGAGAGCCGGTTGGCCAAGCTGGAGTTGGACGAGAAGGAACGGCCACGGATAGACCCCGATTTCGAGGAGGCGACCGAAGGCGAGGAGGTCGAGCGCAAAGAACGCCTCAAGACGAAGTGGGCGGCGCTGGAGGCCATTGTCGGCGCGGAAAAACGGGTCAGGCTCATCGCCGAAGATTTGGTGAAGCATTGGGAAGCGCGGTTGGAGGCGATGGACGGCAAGGCGATGATCGTCTGTATGAGCCGTCGGATTTGTGTGGAGTTGTACGAGGCGATCCGCAAGTTGCGGCCCGAATGGCATCACGACGACGACAAGCAAGGCGTCATGAAAGTCGTCATGACCGGCGCCGCGGACGACCCGGCGGATTGGCAGGGGCACATTCGCACCAAAGAGCGGCGCGAGAAGCTGGCCAACCGCTTCAAAGACCCGAAAGACAATTTCAAAGCAGTGCTGGTGCGCGATATGTGGCTGACCGGTTTTGATGTGCCGTGTTTGACCACGATGTACGTGGACAAACCGATGCGCGGGCATGGATTGATGCAGGCCATCGCGCGCGTGAACCGCGTTTTCAAAGACAAGCCCGGCGGCTTGGCAGTGGATTACCTCGGCCTCGCGCCGGAACTCAAAGAGGCACTGGCTGTTTATACCGAGAGCGGCGGCACCGGCGAGACGGCGATTGATCAGGAAGAGGCCGTTGCCGTGATGCTGAGGGAGCACGAGCGATGCTGCGATTTCTTCTACCGCTTCGATCGGTCGCTGTGGATGACCGGCACGCCGGTTCAGAAGCTCGGCTTGTTGCCGGTCGCACAGGAACACCTGCTGGCCAAAGCAGCCACGGAGAAGAAACCCGACGAGTACAAGCAGAAATTTCTCGATGCCGTTCGCAAGCTTTCAGCCGCGTTCGCGCTCGCTGTCCCCCACGAAAAGGCAATTGCCATCCGCGACGATGTTGGCTTCTTCCAAGCCGTCCGCGCCGCATTGATGAAAAGCTCAGGCGACCGAAAGCGTGCGCCCGAGGAAATTGACGCCGCCATTCGCCAAATCATCTCCCGTGCCGTCGCTTCCGACGAAGTCGTGGACATCTTCGCCGCTGCCGGCCTGAAGCGCCCGGACATCTCCATCTTGGACGAGAAGTTCCTGGCCGAAGTCCGAAGCATGCCGCAAAAAAACCTGGCCGTGGAACTTCTCCGAAAGCTGTTAAAAGACGAGCTTCGTGTCCGCCAGAAGAAATTCCTCATCCAGTCGCGGTCGTTCGCCGAAATGCTCGAAGCCTCCGTGCGCAAGTACCAAAACCGCGCCATCGAAGCTGCTGCCGTCATTGAAGAATTGATCGCCCTAGCGAAAGACATGCGCGATGCCAACAAACGCGGCGAGAAACTCAAACTTACAGACGACGAACTCGCATTCTATGACGCACTCGAAGTCAACGACAGCGCCGTGAAGGTCTTGGGCGAACCGACGCTGACGACCATCGCCAGGGAGTTGGTTGAAGCTGTCCGCAACAGCGTCACGATTGACTGGACAGAGCGCGAAGCCGTTCGCGCCAAAATCCGCGTGATGGTTAAACGCATCCTCCGCAAATACGGCTACCCACCCGACAAGCAGGAGAAAGCCACGGTGACGGTTCTCCAACAAGCCGAACTCCTCTGTGCCGACTGGGCAGAACAGGTTGCCTGACCAGCTTTTTCTCGCAGCCCAAGCGGTGAGTGTTTCGTATCCAACTGACGAACCGCATGCCGCACAGGAACGGAGATGTGGCGCAACGTAAGATTAAGACGTGTGTGTTCAGCCACCATACCTCTCATCTACAGCCCAAACCAGCGGGCCCGCCGACTGGAACCGAAGTGTTCCTTATCGGCGCGTAGGGCGACCGACGGCTCGTAATAGGTGCCAGTCGGATCGGGATTGGAGAAAAAGTCGACGTCGACGCGACCGATCCGCCCGGCGCCAAACTCGATGTAGCACGAGCCCGTCCCCGCGTGGGTCACCGGGGCCTCGTTGTTCCGCAGGCGCGCGATCAGTGCGGTGGCGACGGCGCGCCCGGCGCCCTCGGCGAAGATGCCGGCTTTCGGCGTGCCCTGTCGCGCGCAATCGCCAACGGCGTAGACGTCGGGGAAACGCGTCTCGAGCGTCCTGGGCTTGACCGGCACGTACCCGTCCTCAGTCATGCCGCTCACCTCGAGGACTTTCGGGGCGCGGTGTGCTGGCACGCCCAGGAACAGGTCGTATGGAAACTCGCGGCCGTCGTCGATGGTGGCGACCCGGCGCTGCGTGTCAATCGACTTCACTTCGCGGTCGGCAACGAAGGTGATGTTCCGTTCCGTAAACGCGGCCATTAACGCCCGCGAGGTCTCGGGTGACGGAGGCACCGGGGTTTCGAGAGGGAGGATGAGCGTGATCTCGCAGGCGCTCCGGACGCCGCGCGTCGTGAGGTAATCGTGCATCATCAGCGCCGCTTCGCTGGGTGCCGGCGGGCACTTGAACGGCGCCCCGCAGACGCCGATGAGAACGTGGCCTTTGGTGAACGTCGGGAGAATCTCACCCAGACGCGCCGCGCCCGCAACAGTGTAGAACTCGGTGGTATCCGCCAGACCCGGCGTGGCATCAAAATCGTAGTCGGCGCCGAGCGCGACGACCACGAAATCCGCCTCGTGGGTTCCGCGATCGGTCGTGACGCGTTTGGCGACGGGATTGATAAACACGACCGCCTCCTGGAGGAAACGGACGCCAGGCTTCACGAATTTCTTGTACGGTAGTTGCACCGCGTCAAGCGTTGTGCGCCCGAACATCACGTCGAGCTTCGAAAAGCCAAAAACAAATGAGTCGTTCTTGTCGATCACGGTCACGTCGAGGCCGTCGCCGAACGCGTCCGAGAGCATGGTGCTGAGTTCAAGCCCACCGAAGCCGGCTCCGAGAACGAGAACGCGCTTTTTCAGCAGACTCCCCAGTGGATGGTCATTTGCGGTTGCCGCTCCGCGGCTAATTGGGTTGCGGAGTGTAGCGGAGATACGGTTTCACTTTGCGGACGCCCTTGGGAAATAATTTCTCCGCATCGGTGTCGGACACCGCCGGCAAGACAATGCAATCCTGCCCTTCTTGCCAGTCCGCTGGCGTGGCCACCTTGTGCTGGGCCGTCAATTGCAGCGAATCAATCACCCGCAGGATCTCGTCAAAATTGCGCCCCGTGCTGGCCGGGTACGTCAGGGTCAGTTTCACTTTTTTGTCCGGCCCAATGACAAACACCGACCGCACCGTGGCCTTGTCGTCCACATTCGGATGAATCATGTCATACGCCGTGGCCACCTGACGGGTTTCATCTGCGATCACCGGGAAATTCATCGTGACGGTTTGCGTTTCATTGATGTCCTTGATCCAGCCGTGGTGTTTTTCCAGCGGGTCCACGCTGACCGCAATCACCTTGACGTTCCGCTTTTCAAATTCACCCTTGATCTTGGCCACGGTTCCCAGTTCGGTGGTGCAAACGGGAGTGTAATCGGCCGGATGCGAGAACAAGACGCCCCAGGAATTGCCCAGCCATTGATGGAAATTAATGGTCCCTTCGGTCGTGGTGGCAGAAAAATTGGGAGCAACATCGCCTAATCGTAACGCCATAGTCTGGTCCCTTTCTTTATTGGTGCAACAATTCTCTTATGACGAATCTCCTGCGACCCATCGCGAGGCATTCATTCCTCCAAAGATAGGATGCGGATTTCGGAGGAAAGTTTCCACTTTTCCGGCTTCGATCGGAACGGGTGGAAACATTATTCCGAAATGCCGGTCAGTGACGCTGGATACGGCGACCAGCAGGACCCGAACCATCACAAGCAGTCATTCAGCGGGCACTCATCTGGTTGATCTTGGCCTCGAGATTGCCATCCTCGTGTAATCCGTCCGTTCAGGAACCAATCTCAACCTGCGTCACCCCGCTGCCGTTGGGATGTTTCGGTCGGGGGGAAATTCGGGATTCGGTCGCGAGCAATGCCGGCCTTGCAGGGCAGCCCCCACTTGACCTTGCCCGCCTCAGCGGAACCAGACGGCCTGCGGGAGGCGTTCACCGAAGCTGAATCGTTTCAACGCGGCCCGCGTCCGTTTGGCTCCCCAGCGGCCAGCGATAGGTGTCGCACACCTCGGGCATTTGCCGTCGTCGGTCAACCAGTAACTGGAAACCGTGAACCCTGAACGCTCCACCAGCAACGCGCTGCACTTGGGACAACGCGTGTTTTCCCAGTCACCGGCCGCGCCGGGCAGGTTGCCGGCATAAACGTAACGCAGCCCGGCTTCCTTGCCGATCTCGCAGGCTTTGATCAACGTCTTCACGGAAGTGAAATCGCGGTCGGCCATCTTGTAGTCGGGATGGAACGCCGTGCAGTGCCACGGAATGTCCGGTGAGATGCCAGCCAAAAACTTCGCGATCTGCTGCATCTCCTCCTCGCCGTCGTTGAACCCCGGAATGAACAGCGTCACGATCTCCACCCAGAAGCCTTTCTGGTGGAGCAGTTCGATCGTGTTCAGCACGTTGTCGAGCTTGCCGCCGAGTTGGCGGTAGTTCTTGTCGTTGAAACCCTTGAGGTCTACCTTATAGAAGTCCACCCATGGTTTGAGGTACTCAAGCACTCGTTCCGTGCCGTTGCCGTTGGATACGTACGAGGTGTACAGCCCGTGTTGACGCGCCTCCTTGAACACTTCCACCGCCCACTCGCTGGTGATCAGCGGCTCGTTGTACGTGCTCGTAACCACGTCCGCTCCCTTTTCCAGTGCGAGTTGAACGATCTGCCCGGCGCTGATCGGGATTGCCGGCGCGGTGCTCATCGGATCGCGCAGCGCCTGCGAGGTGAACCAATTCTGGCAGTAACCGCAGTGCAGGTCGCAGCCGAGCATTCCGAAACTCATCGCCAACACGCCGGGCAGCGCATGGAAGAACGGTTTCTTCTCGATCGGATCGCACTGGAGCGCGCCGACGTAACCGTGCGGAACAAACAGCGTGCCGCCACGATTAAACCGCACCCGACAAATCCCGTCGTGTCCGTCGAGGATCAGGCAACGGTGTCCGCACGCATAGCAGCGCACCTTGTTGCCAGGCACCCGCTCGCAGAGTTCGCCTACGCGAGTGCAGCGCGCAAGAGCCTCCCCCAACGGCTCCATCCGTTGTTTGTCTCGGACGCCCGCCTCGTTTTGGACCAAAGGATCGGACCTGGGCACAGCTTTACTCCTTCTCGCTCAGAATAGCATCTCCGCACGACATTTGCCAGAGGGTAAGCGGGCCGGTAGTGGGCTACTTTGAAAATTTCGCCAGCCACCAGCGTCGCAGTGCGACACAACACCAAATTGCCTCTACCACTCCGAATGGCCAAGCGCCCTGAAGAAACCCATAAATTGATCCGAGGCAACACGCCACGGCGAAAGCCAAAATGAACCACGGACTGCGAGGCTCAAGGGCATAAAAGACCAGCATCGCGGTTACCGCAAATAAGCCCAAAAGTGTCAAACGATCCATGTCTTCTAGAGTCGGTCAAACACTATTTCTGCGCTTTGCTGGCTATCGCCGCGCGCATCGCCGTCTGAGGGGATTTGACTGGTGAAATCGCCCTTCCTCGGCGTTAAAGAATGCTGCAAAGACGCCCGAATCCCAAAGCCCTCCAACGGTCCGCCTCTGATACGTTCCATCGCCCACTTCTTCGTGGCTTGTTTATCGCTTCAGGCTGATGCCGCGGCGGATGAAAGTCGGCACGTCCAGGTCTTCGCCTTCGTAGAGCGTCGGCTCGCTCCTTTCGAAACGGCCCCGGCTGACGCCTTCGAGCAAGAGCGTTTCCTGTTTCGGTTTGGCGGCTTCCTTCGTCTTTTGAACTGCTGGCTCGGCGATTGCCACCGCTGTCGCTGGACTGGCGACTGGTGTTGAGTTGGGCGTTGCGCTCGCAGTCCGAAAAGGCAACGCTTCGCCCGGCCGGCGCAAGGGAAACGGTTTCACGCTGATCGGTTGAGCGTTCTTTCGTGCCACGCTGGCGGCGGCAGCGATCACGGTGACGGCGAGTCTGCCCCGGTAGTCCTCGTCAATGGCCGCCCCCATGATGATGTGGGCGCGGCTGGCCTGACGCGAGATCGGCTCGACCACGCGTTGCACGTCGGTCAAGGTCAGGTCCGGTCCGCCGAGGATGCTGACGAGCACACCTTCGGCCCGGGCCAGCGCTTCACCGTTGTCGAAGAGCGGGTTTTCCATGAGCGCCTTGACGGCGTCGAGCGCCTTGTCGGGACCTCCGGCTTCGCCGCAACTGAAAATCCCTTCGCAATGTCTTGAACCAAGAGTTGTGCGCAGATCGGCAAAATCGAGATTGATCAATCCTTTGCGTGATAGAAGCTGCCAGATCGCCTGCACGCCGCCGGCGACGATCTCGTTGCCGCGCTTGAACGCATCGAGCACAGTGGCGTCCTCGCCGACAATCTTGAACAGTTTGTCGTTGTGAATACAGATGACGGCGTCGGCCTGGGCCTTCAATTGTTCAAGACCGGCCAATGCCTGTTGGCGCCGGCGGTCGCCTTCGAATCCGAATGGCATCGACACAAACGCCAACACCAGCGCCCCCTGCTCACTGGCCAACCGCGCCACGACGGGACTTGCGCCGGTTCCAGTGCCGCCGCCGAGTCCCGCAACAATGAATACCACGTCTGAATTTTGGAGTTGGGCTTCCAATCGCTCGGTGTCCTGTTGGGCGGCGCGCGTGCCCAGTTCGCAATCACCGCCCGTGCCAAGACCGTGTGTGACAGCAGAGCCAATCTGGATCACGCTGGGAGCGTGATGAATTTTCTCCGCGTCCGCGACGGCTTCCAACGCCTGCAAATCGGTGTTCATCGCCACCAGTTCGACCCCTGCCAGCGCCCGCCCCGTTTCCGCAGATGATGCGGCGATCTGAATCACGGTGTTGCCTCCCGCCCCGCCCACGCCGAAGAGCTTGAGTCGGATTCGACGGGTCAGTTCGGACTTCTTTTCTATTGCTTCTGACTTGTGCTTGACCGCTGCCTCAGGCTGCTGCGCGGACGATTTGGAAATGGGCGAAGCACCGGCTTTCGGTGCCTGGATCTTGTGTGCAAACATTGTCTTGGGAGGTGTCGACATACAGTGCCCTTTCTCCTACATCAAGGCGCGCGCCTTTTGCAGAAGCTGATGGAAAATCTGACCCACCTGCCGAAAACCCCTCGGAGGCTGGTGATTGTCACGTTGCGAACCGAGCGCGTAGCGAACCAAACCGATCGCGGTGGAGTACTCGGGGCTTTCAATCGCGGAAGTCGGCCCGCTGACGGTGTGGCTGTGGCCGATGTGAACGGGCAATCCGAAGATTAGACCGGCCAACGTCTCCAGCCCGCGCAAACGCGCGCTGCCGCCGGTGATGAACACGCCCGCGCCGAGGTAATCGGGCAGCTTGCGTTTCTCCAATTCCTTCTTGACCAGCGTCAGCGTCTCTTCGACGCGCAGGTTCATGATGCGGCAAAGTTGCTCTTTCGAAATCCGGCGATCGGGCAGACCGACTTCGCGCTTGAGATTGATCAATTCCTCCTGCACGGGTTGTTCGACCGAGCCGTGCTCGATCTTGAGTCGGTCGGCGCGGTTCATGGGAATTTTCAAGCCCGTGGCGATGTCGTTCGTGATGTGATCGCCGCCCACGGCCAACACGCCGCTGTGTTGGATTGTGCCTTCGCGGTAGACGGTGTAATCGGTCGTGCCGCCGCCGATGTCGATGACGACGGCTCCCAGTTGCTGATGCTCGGTGGTCAGCACGGCCAGCGCCGAGGCGAACCCGCTGACCGCGATGTTTTGCACGTCCAGCGGAACCTGCTTGATGCATTTGATCGTGTTCTGCAGGCGGGTGCGCACGCCGTAGATGACGTGGACATCGGCTTCCAGTTTTGCGCCGATCATGCCCACGGGATTCTGGATCCCATCGTGACCGTCCACAAAGAAATGCTGCCGGATCGCGTGAATGACGACGTGATCCATCGGAATATTGACGACCTTGGCGTTGAGTAAAACGCTGCGGACCTCCTCCTCGGTGATCTCGCGGTCTTCGTTGGCGACGGCGACGGTGCCGCGATTGTTGAAACAACGGATGTGACCGCCGCTGACACTGGCGTAGACGTTGTGAATCTCCACGCCTGCGCTTTCTTCCGCATCGGCCACAGCGGTGTGAACGCTCTGCACGGCGGCCTCGATGTCCACGATCTCGCCCTTGCGCACCCCTTCCGAGGCGGCCTGTCCGACGCCAATGATCATGATGTTGCCGTCACCGAGCACCTCGCCGACGACCGCGCACACCTTGGATGTTCCCACTTCAAGTCCGACGATGATCTTCTCTTTCTGTAACATGAATCGCCCACCTTCTCTCTAATTCACAAAAGTCACCGGCACACCGCGATTAACCGTCAAATCCACAGACTGCACCAGTTTCTGCCGTTGTTGTGCCCAACTCAAAATCGTGCTCAACCTGCGCAACTGCTGCGGAAATCCCGCCACGTCGAACTTCACGAGCGTGTGCTGTTTGGTGACCAGCGTCAATTGATGCGACCTCGACAAATCGATTTGCTCGGCCTCCAGCATCGAGCCCGCCGCCACTTGTTGCAGCTTGTCCAACAGATCCAGGGCGCGGTAAATTCGCTCCGACTCCACCGGCTTGCCCACGCGCAGATCGGTCAGCATTACACCCGTGAGCAACGGCACCGATCCCGGCATCTGCGGCTGCAAGACCGTTCCGTCCGCCAGCTTGACCGGCTTCATAACGAGACCGCTGCGATCAATCAGAAAGGTCGCGTCGTTCAACTCGCGGCCCGGCCCGCGCAACCGTGCCACTGCAATCCGTTCGTCGATGTGGATCACCAACCGCTGCGGCAGCACGCGCCGCACCTCGACGCGTTTGACCAACGGAATCATTTCCAAAGTGCGCCGCACCTGATCCAAATCGATCGTAAGCAGATTCTGCCCGACGCGAACACCGGCGAGCTGCACCACCTGCTGCGACGTCAATCCGCCGTCGTCTTCCACTACGATCTGGGCGATCGCAAAGCGCGGGTTTTCAAAAGCCAACCGAGCCGCGCAGAATATTGCAAGACGACACAGTCCGTAACAGGTCAGCAAGAGCATCGCCACAGCCGTCAGCACCGCCGCAATCCAGCGCAGGCGACGGCGCACCCGGCCCTGCGTCTGCACCTTCACGTCCAGCAAGTACTGCTGGCGTTTCTTTTTACGGTTGCCGAGCTTCATCATCGTTCACGCCGTGGCGACAACGGCTTCGCGCCGCGCCAATGCCATCTCCACCATCCGCACGCAAACATCTTGCATGCTCAACTCAGCCGCTCGCGCCGCCTTGGGCAACAGGCTGTTCGCGGTCAAGCCGGGAATCGTATTCACCTCCAGCACAAAAAGCTCACCGCTTGTGTTCAACATCACGTCGACGCGGGAGAAGTCGCGGCACTCCAGACAATCGTGCGCCCGTCTGGCGAGATCCTGAATACGAGAGTTCGTCAATCGGTCGAGCGGCGCCGGCACGATCTCCTCCGCTTCGCCGGGCGTGTACTTCGCTCTATAATCGAAGAACGCACGCTTGGTGCAAATCTCGACGACCGGCAATGTTTTGTTGCCGAGAATGCCGACAGACAGTTCGCGTCCTCGGATGAACTGTTCGGCGATGAGACGGTCGTCATATCGCCGAGCCAGCGCGCAGGCTTGTTCCAGTTCGCCGCGATTCTTCACAATGGTGATTCCCAGGCTCGATCCTTGCCGCGCCGGCTTGATCACCAACGGCGGTTGCACTGCTGCCTTCGGCCATGAACCTTTCTCGACAACTACGTAAGGTGGCGTCAGAATTCCTGCGGCGACGAATGTCGCCTTGGCCGCGCCCTTGTCGAACGCAAGCGCACTGGCTTCAGGACCCGATCCCGTGTAAGGCACGCCACGCTCCTCCAAAATCCGCTGGACCTGGCCGTCTTCGCCAAACGTGCCGTGCAAGGCGATAAATGCCACGTCCACGTTGGACGGCAACCAAAAATCCGGTCCCTGCACGTCCACCTCGTAGGCTTGCGCCCCCGCGTTGAGCAACGCCTGCACCACCACTCTCCCCGACTGGCGCGACACTTCGCGCTCCGCGGATGGCCCGCCCATCAAAACTGCCACGCGCAATCGCTTCATTGGTCCTTCCCCAAAATCATCACTTCAGTCTCAAGTTCGATTCCCCGTTCTTGGCGGGCACGTTCGCGAATCAGCCCGATCAAGCGCAACACGTCCGCCGCTGTCGCCCCGCCTTCGTTCACAATAAAATTGCCGTGGACTTCCGATACCCGTGCGCCGCCCACGCTGATTCCTTTGAGGCCGAGTTCCTCGATCAACCGCCCCGCTGGGATTGCCTCTGGATTCTTAAAAATGCAGCCCGCGCTCGGTTTTGTGGGCTGGCTCGACCATCGTTTTCTCTCGAACGTTCGCAACTTCTTTTCGATGACAGCCCGCTTGCTTTTCTCGCCGCGCAAAATGGCAGACAGGGCGACGTGATTGGTGAGAATCGGACAACTGCGATACGTCACTGGCAGGTTCTTCGCATCAGCGTCGTAGATTTCGCCTGAATAACTCACGTACCGGACCCATTCGACCACGTCGAATGTCTGCCGCCCCATGGCGCCGGCGTTCATGCGCAACGCGCCGCCGAGCGAACCGGGAATTCCTTCCAAAAACTCCAGTCCGCTCAGTTCATGCCTCTTCGCCAAATCGACGATATTTTTGAGGCGTGCGCCGCAGCGGACAATCAACCGCTCGCCGTCGACCTCCACCTTGGAAAACTCCTCGCTGCTGAGTTGGATGACCACGCCGGGAATGCCGCCGTCGCGGACGAGCAGATTCGTCCCGCGTCCGATGACCGTGATCGGAATCTCTTGCTCATGACAGTAACGAAGGAGCCGGGCCAAATCTTGTTCGTCCCACGGCTCGACCCAAAACTCTGCGAGACCGCCGATCCTGAGGGAGGTGTGGCGCGCCATCGCCTCGTTGGGGCGCACTTTCGACTTCTCCGACAACAGCGCACGCAAATCAGATTCGATGTTCATGGTTCGCCTCGTTTGATTCAGAATGTGTGGCTTGCGAGCGGAGAGTTTCTCGGCAACGGTCTGGGCCACCTTGTAAATATCGCCCGCTCCCACCGTTAGAATCAGGTCGCCAGACTGGGCTTCCTGCAAAAGTCTGTCCGAAAGTTTTTCAAAATCGGTTTCGTAGAAGACTGCACGTTGACCTGTGGTCACCACCGCATCAAAAATCGTTTCGCCGCTGACGCCTTTGATCGGCTTTTCATTGGCCGGGTAAATGTCGGTCAGAAACAATTTGTCCGCGCCTTGAAAGGCTGTCGCGAACTGATCGCGCAACGCCTGCGTTCGCGAATAGCGGTGCGGCTGGAACGCGACGATGATCCGCTTGAACCCAAGCGTTTGCGCCGCAGCGATCGTCGCGCGGATTTCCGTCGGATGATGCGCGTAATCATCCACGACCACAACGCCGTCGCCATCGTAGCGTCGCTCGAAACGCCGTTTCGCTCCCGTGAACTCGCCGAGCGCGGCGGCCACTTTCTCGAACGGCACGCCCAACTGATCAGCTACGGCGACCGCCGCCAAGGCATTGACGACGTTTTGTTTTCCGGGAATGATGAGGTCAACCGCACCGATCTTCTGGTCGCGGCACGCAACCGTGAAACGGCTGCCGCGTTTCGTCGGCTCAATGTCCAGCGCGCGATAATCCGCCGTCTCAGCCAAGCCGAACGAAATCGCCGAGCGAAGGTTTTTTCCCAGCGCAACACAATTGGCGCAGTCGGCGCAGTAGAAGACGGTCTTCAGAGTGCTCGTGAAGAACGTCTCGAAGGCGGCCAGCAGCGCCTGCATCGAGTGGTGAAAATCAAGATGCTCAGGCTCGATGTTCAAACAGACGGCATACTCGGGAGAAAAACCGACCAGCGTCCCGTCGCTCTCGTCCGCCTCGGCCACGAAATACTTGCCGGCCCCGATCTGCGCGTTGCTTCCGAGGATCGGAATGTGCGCGCCCACGCAAAAACTCGGCGCGCTATCGCTGCGGGTCAACATGCAAGCGATCATCGCCGTGGTCGTCGTCTTGCCGTGCGTGCCCGCGACAGCGATGTTGTTGTGATGGTTCATCAACGCGGTCAACAGCACGCCACGGCGGACTGAAGGTATCTTCAACTCAGCCGCCGCCTGCAACTCCGCGTTTTCATCGTTGACGGCTGAAGTGTACACAACCAATTCGGTGCCTTGTTTCACATGGCAGGCGGAATGGCCTCGGTAAATTGTTGCGCCTAGCTCTTTCAACCCTTTCGTCTCTCCGTTGGGCGAAAGATCCGAGCCAGTGACGAGGTGTCCCTGATGCAACAGGATTCTTGCCACCCCGCTCATCCCGATCCCGCCGATGCCGATGAAATGCACGCGGCGCGGCCCAGCACCGAGAAACTCAATCAATTGTTGTTTGGTCAGCATACCGTTCGATCAGTGTGACGATGCGTTCCTCGGCGTTGGCCACGGCGAGCGAACGCGCCGCCGCCGCCATGCGCCCGCGTTGAACATCGTCACTCAGCAAGCCCGAGACTGCTTCAGCGAGCAGCGCCCCTCTCTCAGTGTGCAAGCCCGAAAGCTGCGACTGTTCGACGAGCCACGCCGCGCCTGCGCGCTCGAACACGTGGGCGTTGTGCCGTTGGTGATCGCCAGCCGCATGCGGAAATGGAATCAGGATCGACGGCAACCCAAACACAGCGACCTCCGTCAATGTCGCGGCTCCCGCGCGGCCAATCACCAGATCGGCTGCGCTGTAGGCCAACTCCATTTGATTGCAGAAACTCATCACCTTCGCTGTCATTCTGTTGTTTTCGTACGCCTCACGCAAAACCGACTCTTCATTCGTTCCGCTCAAATGCACAAATTGTGTCCTCTCCCTCCAATCGTCCAGCCAGGGCAATGCACAGGTCATCGCTTCGTTGATCGCGTGCGCCCCTTGGCTGCCGCCCATCACCAAAACCGTCAGTCGCCCACGATCGAGTCCGAGTTGGTCGCGTGCGTCGGCCGCTTTGCCGCGCCGCAACGTCGCGCGAATCGGTGTCCCCGTCACGGTGACGGGCTTGCGTCCGAAAAACCGCGCGCAGTCGACCATGCCCACCGCCACGTGATCCACGAACCTGCCCACCCAGCGGTTCGCCTTGCCGGGTACGGCGTTGGACTCGTGAATCAACGTCCGCGTGCGTTGCCACCGCGCCGCCAACACGGCCGGCGCAGAGGTAAATCCTCCCATCCCAAGCACCACGTCGGGTTTGAAATCACTACAAACGTTTGCACAATCTTTTGTTGACCGCGCCAAACACCAACAAAAACGAATCAACTGACGGGCACCGCCGTAGCCGACCGCCGACACCGCTTGCACCTCGACTCGCGAAGGGTCGGAGCAGGCCGTCAACGTGGTTAAGGCTGTTTGATCGACCGCCTTTTCCGAGACCAACAGCATGACTTCGTGTTGGCGCGTCGTCAGCACCTCCGCCACTGCCAAGCCAGGAAACAAATGGCCGCCCGTTCCGCCGCAGGCGATCATCACTTTCATTCATCGCACCTTGACTCCACCGCGCTTATGTCACTTGCTCGCGTTGGGCGAAAAATTCCTGGTCTTCGCTTTGCGCCTCCGCCACCCCGTGGCGGAAAATGCTCAGTAAGACGCCCACCGCAATCAGATTCATCATCAAGTTCGAGCCGCCGAAACTAATGAACGGCAGTGGCAACCCTTTCGTCGGCAGCCACGCTGTGACGACGCCAATGTTGATCAACGCCTGCAACGCGATCAGCAACGTGATGCCAAGACCGAGATATTGTCCGTACAGATCAGACGCCTTCAGGCTGATGGCCACCCCGCAGCCGACTAGGACTGCGAAGCATCCAAGCACCACCAACGTCCCGACCAATCCAAGTTCCTCGCCGATGATCGGGAAGATGAAGTCGGTGTGCGCTTCCGGTAGATAGAACATCTTCTGCCGACTGTTTCCCAATCCCAACCCGTTGAGCCCACCGGAACCAAATGCGAGGATCGCCTGCCAGACCTGATAACCCGGTCCCTGCTTGTACTTCTCCAGATCCATGAACGCCATCAATCGCACCGCCCGCGTCGGGTTGTGAATCACCAATGCGGCGAATCCCGCCGCGCCCGCAAGGATCGTCGGCAACAGAAGCCGCAGCCGCACGCCTGCCACGAACATCATGGCAAACGCAACCAAGGCCAGAAGTGCTGTCGAACCGAAATCCGGCTCGGCCAATACCAGCAAGAGGAACCCACCCACAACTGCCATGGGCACGGCGAATCCGCGGCCGAACTGATCGATCCGACGCTTCTCCTTCGCAAGCCAGTGCGCCAGCCAGACAACGAGCGCCAGCTTTGCGAATTCCGAAGGCTGAAACCGAAAGCCCCCGGCCCCGAGCCAGCGGCGCGCGCCGCCGACTTTAATGCCCAAGTGCGGCACGAGCACAATGGCCAGCAGCAATCCCGAAATCATGAGCGGCGGCACGCACGCGCCCCGTAATTTCGGATACGGGATTCCTGCGCCGGCCACGCAGCCGATCCCGCCGATCACCATCCAAGCCAGTTGCCGCTTCAGCAGGTAATTGGGATCGCCGTAACGATCTCTCGCCTGAAGCGCACTGGTGCTGAACAGCATGACCACGCCGATCGTCAACAGCATCAGCGTGACCACGAGCAGTGTGATGGCCGCCTTGTTCACTGGCTGCCTTTCCCGTTCACTGAACTGGTTATTGGTCGAAGCCTAGTTCGCCGAAACGATGGGCGCTGCCACAGCCGGCGTCGCCGATGTCACTGACGGTTGCGGCTGCGCCGTCGGGATGATCAATCTCTGTCCGACGACGATGCGCTTGGCATCGGCGATGTTGTTCGCCTTCATCAGATCCTCGACTTTCACGCCGTACTTCTTGGCGATCAAGGCCGGCGACTCGCCGACATCGACGTAATGCACCGCCTGACCGTTCTCGGTGGCTGCGCCCGGCTCATGCCAATCGGAATACGAGGCGGTCGAAATGCCGGCGTTGACGGTCGGCGTCGAGCCACTGTTGCTGGCCGAAGCCGTCGTTGTCGCACTGGCGGCCGTGGTGCCCGACGGGATGTGGAGCTTCTGGCCAACCTTCAGCGAATCGCTGGTGAGATTGTTCGCCTGCTTGAGCACGGCGACAGTCATGTTCTGCGCATGTGCAATCTTCCATAGCGAATCACCTGATTTGACCGTGTACATCTGGCCGCCCACATCGGGGCTGGTCGTCGTTGTGGAAGCCGCACCATTGGCGCCGGTTACCGCCGGAGTTGCGGACGCGGTCGCGGTACTTGCCGTTTCCGCTTTGGCGCTGGCCGGAATCTGCAGCTTCTGGCCGATCTTCAGGGCGTTGGTCTTGGTCAGGTTGTTGGCGCGAGAGAGATCACCGATGCTGACGCTCTCAGCCTTGGCGATCTTCCACAGCGAATCACCCTTCTTGACGACGTAAGTGCGCGCCGCAGGCTGAGTTGTGGTTGTGGCAGCCACTGCAGGCACAGGCACCGCTGGGGTCAGGTTGTTCTGCGCAGTTGCATCCATCGGCTGCGGTGCGGGAAGCGCGGGAGCATTGGCCGCGCTCTGATTTCCCGCTGGACTTTCATTGTCGGCCATGTCCGGCGCTGGCGCCTTTGCACGCGAGCAACCCTCGAAGACAAAGATGCCCCCAATCACTAGCACGTGAAGTGCGACTACGATTAATACGACTTTCGATACTTTCATTAGATCCTTTCGTTATAGTTCTTGTTGTTTGATTGATTGTTCCGTTTCGTTCCTAAACCTGTGATCCGTGGTCACTGCAAATCGAGCACGCAACGTTTGAATTCGTTCCCGCGATGTTCATAGTTTTCAAACATGTCAAAGCTGGAGCAAGCGGGCGACAGCAACACCGTGTCGCCACTGCGGGCGTGGCTCGTTGCCACACGCACGGCTTCAGCCATCGAAGAGGCACGCAGGCAGGACACTTCGCTCCAAGCACGGCAGATTTTCTCCTGCGTCTCCCCGATGACGACCGCCAGTTTGACTTTTTCAGCAACCACCTCCTTGATTGTGGAAAAATCCAGCCGTTTGTCGCGTCCGCCCGCAATCAACACCACAGGGCCAGCCAGTGACCGCAGAGCCTTTTCCACCGCATCTGTATTTGTCGCTTTCGAATCGTTGACGTACGTCACACCGTTGACGCTGGCCACGAACTCGCAGCGGTGCGGCTGCGGGCAATACGAACAGATCGCGTCTCGCATTTGCGTGACCGGCAGCTTCAGCGCCAGTCCCGCCGCCAGCGTCGCCAAAATGTTCTCCGCGTTGTGCAGCCCGCGCAGATTCGTTTCCTCCATCCGCATCAGAATCCCGCGGCACTCGGGCACCCGGCTCCAGATCGTCTGCCCGTCCACCCAATCCAACCACAAGTCCGCCTCCTGCCCGCCCGCGCTGACAGTGATGATCCGCGCTCGGATTTCCCAGCCGATCTTGCGCAGCCACCGCAACGCCGGCACGGCGACGACCGCAAAATCCTCGCTCGTCTGGTTCAGAAAAATGCCCGCCTTGGCCCGCGCGTATTCCTTCATCGACCCGTGACGATCCAGATGATCGGGCGTGATGTTGAGCAACACGGCAACGTGCGGGCGGAACTGCTCGATCTTTTCCAGTTGGAACGAACTCGTTTCCAGCACCAGCGCATCCAGTCCCACGCCCTCGTCCACCGCGTCGGAAAACGCGTGGCCGATGTTGCCGGCGGCGACGGCGCGTTGGCCGCAGCCTTCCAGCACTGCCGCGATCAATTCTGTCGTCGTCGTCTTCCCGTTCGTACCCGTGATCGCCACGATCGGACAAACGCAAAAACGATAAGCCAACTCCAGTTCGCTGAGCACCGGCGTCTTCCGCGTGACGATCTCCCGCACGATGGGCCGCTCGGGCGCGATGCCCGGACTCAACACCGCGAAATCGAATTGCGTCGAGGAATCGAAACGATTCCCCAACTCCACGCGGATTCCGAGCTGGCGCAAACGGTTGGCCCGCTCTTTGAGCACGCCGCCGTCGCCTTCGTCGCGCACCACGACGCGAGCGCCGTCCCGCCGCAGCAGCGACGCCGCCGCCATCCCGCTGCGCCCCAAACCGAGCACCACCACGTTTTTGTTCTTCAGCTCCACCGTTGGCATTTTTTGTTCACCTCAACTTGAGCGTTGCCAAGCCCAGCAACGCAAAGATCACCGACAGCACCCAAAAGCGCGTGGTGATTTTTGTTTCCGTCCATCCGAGATGTTCAAAGTGATGATGAATCGGCGTGCGCTTGAAAACCCGGTACTCCTTGCCGCGCAGCTTGCAGCCGGCGACCTGAATAAGCACCGACGCGGCCTCCATCACGAAGATGCCGCCAACGATCACGAGCACGAGTTCTTGCTTCACCATCAACGCGATCGCGCCGATGAGACCGCCAATCGCCAGCGAGCCGGTATCCCCCATGAACACCTGAGCGGGATAACAATTGAACCAGAGGAAACCAAGACTCGCCCCGATAAGCGCCGCACACACGACCGTCAACTCCGCGCCGCCCGGCACGTACGGCACCTGGAGGTAGCTTGCCAGCCGCGCGTTGCCCGCGACGAACGTCATCACCGAAAACGTCAGCGCTGCGATCAGCGTGCACCCGATCGCCAGTCCGTCCATCCCATCGGTCAGGTTCACCGCATTGGACGCGCTGGTGATGACGATGGCCACCCACAACAACGCGAGCAAGCCCATGTCGGCCACTACCGGCGTCTTCAAAAACGGCACGCAGAACTGGCGCGCGACCTTGCCGACAGCCGGGTGCGTGATCAAATACAGCCCGAGCGCCAACCCAAAGAGAAGCTGGGCGAAAAGTTTGGTGCGGACACTGATCCCCTTCGCGTCGCGCCGGCTGATCTTGGAGCAATCGTCCAGAAAACCGACAAAACCGAGACAGAGCAAGGTCGCCAGGCACAGCAACACGAGCGGATTGTCCGGGCGCGCCCACAAGAGCACGCCGTCCGCGACCGCCCATAGAATCAGGATGCCGCCCATCGTCGGCGTGCCACTCTTCTCGCCGTGCTTCTGCGCCAGTTCGCCAAGATCATCCGGGCCGCGAATCGGCTGGCCGAGATTCAGTTCCGCCAACTTGCGGATCATCCACGGGCCGGACGCGATGCAGATCAGCAGCGACGTCATCGCTGCAAACACGGCGCGGAACGTCGTGTACTGAAACACGCGCAGCGGCGAGAACCACACGGTCAACTCGCTCAAATAATAAAACATCTCCTCCTCGGTGGCGTTAAAACCGCAAATCGTTAAAACCGTCAAAACTACAGTCCCCACTTTCAACGGTTCTATCGGTCTTAACCCTCTTCAACGTTCTGTCTTAAACCCATCCAATATCTTTTCCAATTGAAGCAGCCGGGATCCTTTTAACAACACCAAATCGCCCTCCTGAACCAGAGTGCGCAACGACAGGGCGGCTTCCAACGCGTTATTGACGTGGGACACCCGGCGCGTTTCCAACCCCGCTCCCACGGCAGCTTCCGCAATCCACCGGGCCGACTGTCCTACGGTCACCAACATGGCCATGCCGGCAGAGGCGGCCAGCGCGCCGATCTTGCGGTGCGCGGTTTCCGCGTGTTCGCCCAATTCGAGCATATCGCCCAACACGGCGATCTTGCGTCCTGAGCAAGGCGTTTCCTGCAACATCTGCAAGGCCGCTTTCATCGAGAGAACGTTCGCGTTGTAACAATCGTTGACGAAGCGCACGCCGTGGATGCCGATCTGCTCCATCCGCATTTTCGGGTACTCAACCGTCTCGAGTCCTTCTCGGACATCGTCCAAGTCCATTCCCTGCATGTAACCGACGGCGGCGGCTTGCAGCGCGTTGTAAATCTGGTGGCGGCCCATCGTCTTCAGCCGCACAACGACGTCTTCGCGTTTCTTCGCGATGTTGAGCCGGAACTTTACGTCCCCGTTGATCTTGATGCCGCTGGCGCGAATGTCCGCGAAATTCTCGATGCCGACCGTGACGACCGCGGCGCGCGTCCGGGCGCGAAGTTCGCTGCACCATTTGTCGTCAGCACTGAGAACGGCGAGGCCGTCGCCGTTACGCGGCAGATATTCCAAGGGCGTTCCCTCCTCCTGCGCGACGCCCGACTCGTCGCCTAGGAATTCCACATGTGCCAGGCCAATGTTGGTGACGACGCCGATGTCGGGCCGGGTCAGTTCGGCCAGCACGCGCATTTCGCCCGGGTGATTCGACCCCAACTCGAACACGCCGAAGTCATGCCACTGGTCGAGCGCGAGCAGACTCAACGGCGTGCCGATGTGGTTGTTGCAATTGGCAGGCGTCTTGACTATGTTGAACCGTTGCGCAAGAACCGAAGCGATCATCTCTTTGGTCGTGGTCTTGCCGCTCGCGCCGCTGACAGTGATGATGCGGGTCGTGGGGGGCATCAGCCGGCGGTAGTTCGTTGCGAGTTTGTGCAATGCGGTGAGGGTGTCTTGCACTTGGAGAAGCGCCAAGGCACTAGGCGAGTTCATTGCACGGGTAGGATTCGAGACTACCGCCGCGGATGCCCCCCGACGGGCCGCATCCAAAATGAATTCATGTCCATCAAAGCGCGAACCGCTCAACGCGATGAAGCAGTCGCCACGTCCGAGCGCGCGCGTGTCTGTACTGATGTGCTCGACCGTGCGGTTCGGGTCTCCCCGAAGCAGTGTGGCCTCACACAATGTTGCCAATTCTTCTACGCGCATCGTTTCCACCTTGTCCCCAACTGACTGAAGTATTCCTCGATTACCTGACGGTCGTTGAACGGCACGACCGTGTCGGCAAATTCCTGGTACGCCTCGTGGCCTTTGCCCGCGACGAGCACCGTGTCGCCAAAGCGCGCGATGTCCAGCGCGCGCTCGATCGCTTCTCGCCGATCAGCGATCACCTGATAGCGGCCATGCGAACCCGGCGGGAACCCCTGCTCGATTTGCCGCAAAACCTCGTGCGGGTCTTCGGTGCGTGGGTTGTCGCTGGTCAGGATCGAAAAATCCGCCAGTTCGCAACCGGCGCGTCCCATCGGCTCGCGCTTGCTGTTGTCGCGGTCGCCGCCGCAACCGAACACCGCGATCACCCGTCCTTTTGTCAACTCGCTCACGGTCGCCAACACGTTCCGCAACGCGTCCTCGGTATGCGCGTAGTCGACGTACACGCGGAATCCCTCGTTGACCGGAACAGATTCGAGCCGTCCGCGCACGGGGCGCATCTGCGCGAGAGCGTGCTCGATGGTTGGCAACTCGATCCCCAGTGTGAGACCGGCACCGATGGCAGCCAGGGCATTGTAGACGTTGTAGCGGCCGATCAACGGCAGCGAGATCGGCAACGCGCCCCACGGTGTGCGGACAACGAAATACGCTCCGTCCACTGACACGCGAACGTCGTGAGCGCGAATGGCCGCGTCGCATAGGACGCCGTAGGTCAAGACGGCGTTTTCCCCACCCATACGCGCGATCAGTATGCGCCCGTATTCGCTGTCCGCATTCATCACCGCACGGCCCGTCTTGCGCATCGAGCCCAACATGCCAAACAGTTTGGCCTTCGCTTCGAAATAGTTCTCCATCGTGCCGTGGTAATCGAGATGGTCCTGCGTGAGATTCGTGAAAATCGCCACGTCGTAATCCACGCCCGCGACGCGCTGTTGATCCAGCGCGTGCGAACTGACTTCCATCGACACGCCGCCGCACCCTGAGTGCAACATTTGGCTCATCATCTCTTGGATTTCCACCGACTCCGGTGTCGTGCGCGCGGCGGGAATGACGCGCAGGCCGATCTCGTATTGCACCGTGCCCATCAAGCCGGTGCCGAGACCAGCCGCCTCCAAAATCGCCTTGATCATGAACGCGGTCGTCGTTTTGCCGTTGGTGCCTGTGACGCCCACGACTTTGAGCTGCTGCGACGGATGATTGTAAAAACTGGCGGAGGCCAGCGCCATCGTGCGGCGCGTGTCGGCGACCTTGATTCGCGTGGCGCGCGGGTTGAACCCGCATTCCCGCTCGAGCACGACGGCGGTCGCGCCGCGATCGATCGCCGCTTCGACAAAGCGATGTCCATCGGTGCGTTCGCCGCGCACGGCGACGAAAAGATTGCCCGGCATCACGCGACGGGAGTCGTACGTGATTCCTGTGATGTCCCTGTCCAGCGGGCCGTCAATGGCCAGCGGCTTCACGGTTTGGATAATTTCGGTGAGTTTCATGACAAGCTTGCCACTTTCGTTCGGTCAATTGTTGGTTGCGGAGGAATGCCTAGATACTGGGCCACCTTGTCGGCCACGGCGCTGAACACCGGCCCCGCCACCGAACCACCGTAGTATGCGCCGCCCGCGGGATCATCAAGGGACACCAGAACGGAAATCTCAGGATCCGAGGCGGGCAGATAGCCGATGAACGAGGAATAGTATTTGCGGACGTACTGGCCGTTCTCGACTTTCTGCGCCGTGCCCGTCTTGCCCGCCACGTCGTAGCTTGGCACGGCGGCCTTCGGGGCCGTTCCTTCCGGCGAGACGACCTTGCGCAAGGCGGTCGTCATCAAAATGCTCGCGCGCGGGAAAATGCACTGGGCGACTTGCTGCGGTAGATACTGCGCAATCGTGTGGCCGTCCTGATCCACGACGCTCTTCACAATGAGCGGCTTCATCAATCGCCCGCCATTGGCGACGGCGTTCAGCACCATCATCATCTGGATCGGTGTCACCGCAACCTCGTGGCCCATCGGGATGCGCGTGATCGAGAGTTTGTTCCAGCGTGACAGCGGATGAGCAATGCCCGACACCTCGCCCGGCAGCGCGATGTCCGTCTTGCGCCCGAAACCGAACCGGGTGATGTAGTCGTACAAGTGCGACGGCCCCATGCGCAGCGCAACCTTGGCCGCACCGATGTTGCTGGAGTGGAAGAGAATCTCTTCGACCGTCAACACACCGAACGGATGCACATCGTGCAATATGCGACCCGCGTACAGGAACGCGCCGTTCTCACAATCGAACTGGTCATTCAGATTGACAATGCCCTCGTTCAGCGCCCCCGAGCATACGACGATCTTGAACGTCGATCCTGGCTCGGCGACGTCGCTGATGCAGCGGTTGCGGCGCGCGTCGGCGGGCGCGGCGCCGGGATCGTTCGGATCGAACGTCGGCCGGCAACTCATAGCCAGAATCTCGCCGGTCTTGGGACGGGACACGATGATGACACCGGCTGTGGGCTTGTTCAGCACCATCGCCTTCTCCAACTCGGTTTCGGCGATGTGCTCAATAACTTGATCAATCGTGAGAACCACGTTGTAACCGTCGCGCGGCCCAATCTCTTCATCGCGAAGCGCGCGAATCTCGCGGCCCTTGCGATCGCGTTCAATAACCTCGTAACCTGCGATGCCCTGCAGATACTGTTCCATGGAAGCTTCGATGCCTTGAACACCTTTGTGCTCGGCATCCACGAAGCCAAGCACGTGACTGGCAAGATCGCCATTCGGATAGGTGCGGAGGAGTTGGTCGTCGAAACCGATGCCCTTCAGCTTGAGCCTGTTGATTTGCGCGACAGTGTCTTCGTCCACCTTTTGCTTGAGGCGGACGTATTTTCCAGAGCCGGACATTTTCCCAGTGAGTGTCGCTTCGTCCATCTTCAGCAACGGCGCCAGCTTGCTTGCGATAACAGGCGCGTTGGAAGTCGCAATCGACGGGTCGGCGAAGACAATGCGCACAGACTGGCTGTTGGCAAGAAGGTTGCCGTTGCAGTCGCGAATCTCTCCGCGCCGGCCCTGCCGGTGCATGACTTTCTCGCAGTTGGCGAGGGCTTGCGCGGCCAGATCCTTGTGCTGCAGCACGTGCAGGTCAAACAGCCGAAAACCGAGCACGCTGAAGCCGAGCGACAGCCCAACCACAACAATCAACGCCCTAGTCTTTTGTGTCAAACCAATCATCGTTGTGCCACCACCTTGTTGGCTGACTTGCGCAGTTGCGGTTGCGCCTGCAAATCCGCCGGCGTGAATTTCGTGTCCCACTCCGGCCCGGGTTCGTACAGTCGCACGACTTGGTTTTCCTGCGGCGAGACAAGGCCCAGATTGTATTGTTGGCAACGAGTTTCGAGAAACGACGGCGACTTCAGTTGCGCGAGTTGTGAAGCCAACATCGTGTTGCGTTTCTCGGCAGCCAACAAGACCGACTCACGCTTCTTGATTTCATCGCCGAGCCGGTAAACCTGGTTCTTCTGCCAGACGTAACCGACACCCGTCCCCGCGATGCAGATGCACGTGAACAGCGATCTGGCCACTGTACCAAACCGCAACGGTCCTCGCTTACGATTGCGTTTCATCTTTCCAAATTTTCAGGGGTCGGCATCCTGAACCGGCCCCCGGGGTTCCCCACCCCAAAAATTGACCTTCAAATCTTTTCCGCCACCCTCAGTTTCGCGCTGCGGGCGCGCGGATTCTCTCGAATCTCTTGTTCCGTTGGCGTCATCGGCTTGCGCGTCACGAGGCGCAGCACCTCCTTGCGGCCACAGACGCAAACGGCCAAGTCGGGCGGACAAACGCATCCCGCGCTCATCTGGGCGAAAAACTGCTTCACGATGCGATCCTCCAGCGAATGAAATGAAATGACGGCAATGCGCGCGCCTGACTGCAAATGATCCACGGCGCTTTCCAAACCGTGCTTCAAATTCTCCAGTTCGTTGTTCACGTAAATCCGCAACGCCTGAAACACGTGCGTCGCTGGGTGGATCGGGCCGCGCTTCGGGCCAAGAATGCACTCAACCAATCGCGCCAATTGCGTGGTGGTCTCGAAAGGACGATGCTCGCGTTCCTCGACAATTCCTCGGGCAATTGCTCGGGCACGTCGTTCTTCGCCGTAGACACGAAAGATCCGCGCCAGTTCCTCCAGGCTGGCGGTGCGAAGGACGTCCCGAGCACTTGCCCCAATCTGACGGCTCATTCGCATGTCCAACGGACCATCGCGCATCAGACTGAACCCGCGCGACGGCTCGTCGAACTGACGCGAGCTTACGCCCAGGTCGAACAGAACCCCATCCACCGCTTTCACTCCCAAACTCATCAGCACTCGATCCAACTCCACAAAGTTTGCGCGCACCAACTGCACGCCCGCCCCGCATTCATGCAGCCGTTCGCGGCTGGCCGCGATGGCTTCCTCGTCCCAATCCAGTCCGATCAACTGCCCGTCCGGGGCGCAGGCGCGCAGAATCTCTATCGCGTGCCCGCCACCGCCAACGGTGCAGTCCACGTACAAACCGCGGCTTCGAGGCCGCAACTGGGTAACTACCTCCTCGAGTAGAACAGGCTTGTGGTAGGTCATTCGGAGATCCGAGTCGGCAAGAAATTGCCCCCAACAAATCCGCCTCGTCCCCTCTTAACCTTCACTGCCTGCCCCACTCCCGGGCGGAACAAACCCGGCGTCATCGCTTCACTCGGCGGCACGCTCCCACCGTGAGTCCTTCCTCACGGACGCGCAGCACGATGACTTCCCAACATCCCACCAACCAAGCGTCCCAGCCCCATACCTGACCAAAGACGGGCACCGGAACGATCACGTTTGACATTCTCTGCGGCATAGTTGGCGCTCGGATCGATCACGTCAGTCGCCATTTCGGGCAGCGAACCAAGCGTCCCGCCGATAATCACTGCACCACGCGCGGCGCGCTGCGACGCGGAGCGCTCTGCCATCGTGCATGTCTGCCGCACAACCCTGCCATCCAACTTGGGAAATGGATTCATGCGCGGGAGCCGAAAATGCCTCGACTCATCGCCCAGATTCGTCAAGCTTCTGTTCAAGCTCAGAAAGCTCATGAATCCTTCGCTGCTCATTCCATCACCTCACAATCCCAATTCTTTCGCCGCTTCCGCAAAATTCTCCATGGCGTTTCGGTCGGCGTCCGCCCAGCGGTCGGGCGACCAGATTTCAAATCGCGTTAACACGCCGACAAGGATGGCTTCTTTTTCGATGCCCGCGTGCTTCAGCAAATCTTCTGTGAGCGCGACTCGTCCTTGTTGGTCACAAGGTGTGCCGTGCGCCCGGGACGCGATCACCCGGAGCACATCGCGTCGCTTGTATTCGCCAATCGAAATGTCGTCGGCGCGCTCCAACATCTTGTGCATCGCCGCCGCCGGTAACACGACCAGACAATTCTTGGGGTCGGGCAGTACGTAAAATTCGTGCGAGCCTTTCGCGGCCGCTCTCCATTTCGCCGGTATGGCCACCCGGTTCTTCTCGTCCACCGCGTGCCGATACGTGCCGACGAACACCGTTCTTGTCATTGCCTTTACCATGGGAGTCTTGGTTCCTCCTGTCACCACCATTCCCCACAATGCCCCACATTCAGCCACAACCCTTCGCGCGTGTCAACACCTTTTGTGAAGAATGTTAGAAGATTTTTCCCGGTGGGACTACTGCGCGCGATTCGACTCGCCAAACAGGAAAATCAAGGCCCGCCAAGCACGTCCGCGCCAGTATCTCTCGTTGTGCTCGCCGCCTTTTTCTTCAAAATGCATCAGGTTCTTGCCCGGTTTCCATCCGCAGGCGATATATACGTCGCGTACTTTTCGCGTCAGCGATGCACCGTCCCTGATCGTGCCGCTATCCAAATAGATTCGCAGGTCCTGCCCCTCACATTGCCTTAACAAGTCCATGAATGATTTCTTCTCTCGATCCTTGAATTCAAACGCACCGGACAGACACGCCGCCTTGCTGAACGTCTCGGGAAGTTTGTGTGCCATCCACAGCGAGATCAGCCCGCCGAGTGACGATCCCATCAACGCCGTGTGCTTGCGATCTCTCTTTGTGGGAAAATGTTTGTCCAGGTAACGCTTCACGACGTCACACACAAAATTCGCGTACGGGTGTGCAAGAATCTCATTATAGGTTTTGCCCGGCGTGTAGTCGCGCACGCGTGAGTCGCTGTTGGGGATCCCGACAAGAATGATCGGCTCGATTTTCCTCTCGCGTGTCAACTGATCGGCGATAAGATTCAGACACCAACTGCCGTGCCCGAAACAGCAGCGCGGATCGTCCCAGATGTTTTGACCATCGTGGCAGTACAACACCGGAAATCGTTTGCGATGATCGTGCTCGGCCAGCTCCGGCAAATATACGTAAATCGGCCGCGACGCAATCCGTCCATAACGCGGCATGACTCTGGCCGCTTCGATGACGTGGAATCGGGGAGAATCAGGAAAGCGAATCACGATTGTTTTGGAAACAGCGGGGAAGCAACCCCGATTTTTGTGCCGGCACCGAGTCCACCCCACTTGATTTCCTGCGCCAGTTGTCTTGTCTTTTCTCCCACGCCAAGCTGGCCGCGAATCTGGGTGGAAACGGTCGGCATCACCGGCGCCACCAGGACGGAAATCAGGCGGACCGATTCCGCCAGGTTGTAGAGCACCGCATCAAGCCTAGAGGTTTGGGACGGGTCTTTCGCCAGCTTCCACGGTGCGCTTTCTTCCACGTAGCGGTTGCCGCGCGAAATGAACCGCCACAATGCTTCCAGTGCGCCGTGCAAGTCAAGGCGCGCCATCGCTTCTTGATACACCGTAGTCATCGTCGTCGCTTCCCCGTGTAAATCAGCGGCACCACAGGCCGGTACCGCGCCTTCGCGATAGCGTGCGATCATCGAGAGCGTGCGATTGATCAGGTTGCCGAGATCGTTCGCCAAGTCAGCGTTGTAGACCTCCACGAATTTAGCATGGGCAAAATCGCTGTCGTTGATTCCCATCGGCCCGTTGCTGGCGAGGTAATACCGAAAGGCCTCCAATCCGAAGGTAGCGATGTACTGGTCGATCTTCTCAAGGTCCACGAAGTTGCCGAGGCTCTTGCTCATCTTCTGGCCTTCGCTCTTCCACCAGCCGTGCGCGTATACCTGCCGCGGCAGTGGCCGCTTCAGCGCCAGCAGGAGCGCCGGCCAGATCACCGCGTGAAACCAGAGAATGTCTTTGCCCACCAGATGCACGTCGGCAGGCCACCAATGCCGGCGTTCGTCCGTATCCACCGTGGAGAGATAATTGATCAACGCGTCAATCCACACGTAGATGACGTGGCGATCATCGCCCGGCACCTTGATCCCCCAATCGCCCGAGCCGATCCGCGAGATCGGCACGTCGTTGAGTCCTTCGCGGATGCGGTTGACCATCTCGTTGCGGCGCTCATCGGGCTGCACGAAGCCCGGCTGTTTCTCCATCAGCTCCAACAACGCCTCGGCATAACGGCTCAAGCGAAAGAAGTAATTCTTCTCGGTCTTGCGCTCCAAGGGGCGACCGTTCACCGGCGATTTGTACTCGTAGTCCTTCGCTCTGTTTTCCGGGATGTACTCCTCTTGACCCGCGTCGTACCAGCCCTCGTACTCACCGAGGGACACATCGCCGGTCTGCATCAGTTCGGCGACGTACTCCTGCACCTTCGACTTGTGACGTCCCTGCGTCGTACGGATGAAATCGTCGTTGGAAATCCCCAGCCGCGCAAACGTGTCCTGAAATTCCTGCGCGTTCTTGTCGGCCCATTGCTGGGGCTTCAGGTTGCGTTTCTTCGCCGCGTCCACCACCTTGGTCGCGTGCTCATCGGTGCCGGTCAGGAAGAACACTTCGTCGCCGCACGCCCGGTGATATCGGGCCAGAATGTCGGCGATGGTCGTCGTGTACACGTGCCCGATGTGCGGGCGGTCGTTGACGTAATAAATCGGAGTGGTGACGTAGAATTTCATCGGCGCGAGATATTCGCAGCTTCACAGAACCGAGTCAAACCGCGAATGAACGCCTGCCACGTTCCATATGGCGAATCCACGCCAATTGGCTTGGGATTGTAGGGCAAGCGTCCCACCTGCCGCCGCTTGCCGAGTTGTTGTGTGAGCGGCGTCCGTGCCGCGATTCTCCAATCTGTCATCTCTGAAAGCGCGCTTGTCAACGCATTTACATTGTCGTTGTTCGGGTCTTTCCCAGTCATCTCTTCGCCCTCGACGAGGGCATGAATTTGTTCCAGAGGTGTGTCGCATTCATTCTCCAAGTCGCCGCCCGGGCCGACTTATGAAAGACTCGCACTTACACCTCTCTGGATTGACCCTGATTCAACACCGGATCCCGATACGCGTCGTTTCGATTCAACACCTGAAACGCCGCTTCTGCCAGATGTCGGGCGACGGCACCCATCGCTTTGGCGTACCCCTTGTGCGCCCGCAACCGTCGGTACAACTGGCTGACGTGCCGTAGCGGACAGCGCGTATGGTTCAGGGCTACGCTGTTGGCCGCTTCGACAAACGCCCACTTCAAGTAGTGCTTCACATCGGGTCGCAGCCGGCCCTAGCGGGTCTTGTCTCGCCGCTGCTGCTCACGCGCGGTGTTGTGCCAGCGCAACTGGCCAGCCGCTCGGCGCTGGCGAAGCGTGTAACGTCCCCGATCTCCAGCAGGATCGCGGGCAAGATCATTTGCGTGGCGATGCCGCAGAAATTCCAAACCGAACCCCGATACGTGAACACGTTCCTGAAGATGCTGTTCTACACGCACGTCTTGCGACGCTTCGACCGGCCCAAGGCCGAGCGCGCGAAGGACAACCTGCTGATCCTCTGGGCTGGCGAGGCGCAGCGGTTCATGACCGCCAGCGAAGACGGGACGAGCGGACTACAACTGCGTGGACGTAACCCGTGTTCATCATGCAACTCGTAAACCCGAACTCCGAACAGCCCAAGCTCCCGAACCAACTCCTTCGCAAATGCGGGCCACCGTTGCGACGCTTCTTTTACGGTTAGAACCTTCTCGAATGTCGAGGTCCAGAAATAGACGCCCGACCGCGACGACTCGAACAAGCGCTCAACGTTGAACTTGAACGCCGTGTGACTCTTGAGACTTGCCATCTGATTGCTCCTGGAAAATTGTTTCTTGTAATACCAGCATACCAGAGCACTTGACGGCCTCGACTCGGCGCGGGGCGGGAATGCTGAAAGCGGCTTCACCTTACCGCTGCCGCTGTGATCGCAAGTCGGCGGCGAAGTATTCAGCATCTTGAGTGGTGGTATAGCGCCGTTCGATGCGCTCACCGGCAACCCGCACGTCAATTACCCAAACGGATTGACCGCTCGCCAACATTTGTGTATGAATCTTCGGCTATGACGCCCACTTGGGCCATTTGGTGTGCGACTGTGTGCGTGAGTTCATTTACGCACGGTGTCAAGCCCGTTTTTGTAAGTCATTGGTAATGCGTGGCGAGCCGGTAGCTCAGCTCGGTAGAGCAACGGCCTTTTAAGCCGTGGGTCCTGGGTTCGAGTCCCAGCCGGCTCACCAATTCTCTCGGAATGCAGTAGTGGAGTAATGGTAAACACTGTTGGTGCTCGCCATCAGGTCACAGATCAACGCTTGAACCTCGCGAGGCGCGTTGGGCGCACCCGCGTCATCAAACAGAACCGAGAAACGCGCTTGGTTTGGCTCACTGAATGATGCCTGGACCGCCTCAAAAAAATCCGGCAAGCGAATGCTCGTCCCGCAGCTTGCTCTGTGTCGGCATTCGGTCTTCGACTCAGTGCGCTGGCAATCTTAACATTGTGACAGGTTGTTGCTTCTTATTTGCGAAGCCGTTTCATCGGGTTGCCAACTCGATGGACGTCAACAAAACGTCCAATGACAGTTTGAAGAGCACCGATTGCACGAAGAGCAGGCCGAAGCAAATGGGAAAACCCCAGCGTGCTTTTCCTGTTTCCTCCTCCAAAGCGTAGGCTGCAATCGCGGTTGTCATCGGCATCAGGAACATCCATAGTCGCGCCACTTCACCTCGGTTTATGCCGGAGAAGTTCAAGGCCATCAGCGTGATGGCCATGGCAATCGTGAATCGGTGCGCAGCCGTCTCGCGCCGTTTGAGCGCGCCGAAGACTCCCCGCACAAGGAACACAGTCACAGGCAGACCGGCGAACAGCGCAAAGTCAAACAGGTTGAAGCCGGTCCAGGCGAGGTAGCTGCGGGTCTCGCCCTGTACTGTCCTTGTCAGGCAGATCTGCCAAGCCCGAAGCGAGTTGTAGCCAAATGGCAAGAAGAGGAGAACCATTACCACGAAAGACAACGCCGAAAAGGCGAGCAGTTTCAGACGGTCGAGGTCGTGTTTTCCCGGCATCACCTCCAAGAAGGCGCAAATGCCGAATAGAAACAAGAGGCCGAGAAACGATAGTGAGTACTGCAACCCAATCCATGTCAGGATGCCTGCGAAGAGCAGCTTGGCCGGATCACGTCGCGAGAGACCGAAGTGGAAACTGGCAAGCATTAAGATGGCTGTCGGTACCACCATCTGATCGGTCATGGGGTTGAAAAGCAGAATACTCGGTGTCAATGCGTAAAAGCCAATGGTGGCAATAGCGGCAGGTTGCCCAAAGAGCGAAGCTGCCCAGTAATACAACGGCAGCACAGCCAGTGCAACCAGCAGCCAAAGGATCAGGATAGAACTGTAGAGCGTGGCAAGCTCTGCGTTCGAGTACGAGCGCCTTGCGATGCGTTCCTCCAAGATCGCGCGCGATTCTCCAGCGTAAGGTGTCACTTTTTCCATGAATTTCGTAAATGCCGCTGCCGTCTCAGGCGTCGTGCCCCAAGCTCGCAACAGTACATAGTAGAATAAAACAGGCCCCGGAGGATGTGCACTCACATGGATACGAAACGGACGGTTCGGATCCTGTGCTTCAGCCATCAACTCAGTTAGCGAATGGGTTCGTCGCGCCTCGCCGAAGTAAGGGTTCGCCCCGTCAAAGCCTGCCCAAAATATGCCCTGCCCGAAGCCGGCCCGACCCAGATATGCGAACGACACCTGAAGCCACAACGTGAAAAAGATCGCCAGTGCGAGGAAAATACTCGGTCGCCGTCCAACGAATTCCAAAGTGCGTTGGCGGGCAAAATAGCAGAGCACGCCCAACAAGCCCGCTGCGACCAGAGGGATGAGCGCGCGGTCGGCGTACGGCGAGTGATCATAACGCCATGTCCACTCTCCTGGCACACCGAGCTGTAACGAGGGCTTCTCTGACATGGCTTGCGTAAAGACGACTACAGAAATGGTAATTGTAAGCGTGAAGGCAGCGATGAGCCAACGCTTCATGTCCAGAGTCGCCCTTGCCACGAGCGAGATCGCCAGAGAAGCCCCCAGCACAAACTTCTTGTTTGGGTCGGGGTGTGGACCGGCCTTCGTCCTAGGTTAATTCCTGCACTGAAGGTACTGCGCGGCAGGAATCGTGCAACGCGTCGGAAACGCATATTGCGGAGACTATAAAGAACCTTCATCGGGCAGGCAACGATGAAGAATGTGCGTGGTCTGAGAATCTCGTTTGCATTTGCGGGCACCGAGAAAATGTTCTATTTTCCGTCGTCATGTTGGATTCGTGGTATCAGTCGAGGGTACGAGGATCGCGCGAACGGTTCTCCGACTCAGTGCGCGGATGGCTGAGCTACTTCGGTTCGGTGGTTCAGTTGCTGATCTGGATCAACGTCATCGTGTTCGTCGTCCAACTCATTTGCACAGCAGCGCACTTTCCGTACTTCGAGTGGGTCTTGGCGCTCAGCGGCGAAGGCGTATCGCGTGGTTTCGTCTGGCAGCCGTTGACCTACATGTTTCTGCACGGCGGCATCTGGCATATCTTGATCAATATGTTCGTCTTGTGGTTTTTCGGCCGCGAAGTGGAATACTTCATCGGACCGAAATACTTCACGAGGTTGTACTTCCTCGGGGGATTGGCCGGCGCAGCGCTGTGGCTCGCGTTCAATTTTCACTCGCCGGTCCCGGTTCTGGGCGCATCGGCGGCTGTGTTGGCTTGTGTGATCGCCTTCGCGACGTTATTTCCCGATCGTGAGGTCACGCTGCTCGTCTTCTTCATCTTGCCGGTGACGTTGAAGGCCAGATACATGGCCTTGATTGCAGTCGCATTCGATGTCGTTCCGCTGCTGTCTGGCACCGGTACAAACGTGGCGCACCTTGCGCATTTGGGCGGGGCGGCACTCGGCTACCTTTACATCAAGCAACTCGGCTACGGCGCGACTCCAGTCTGGTTGCTGCGGCTGCAACGGCTCGCGAGATCGCTACGGACACGGCCCCGAACGAATTCGCGGCCGCGCTATGAGTCTCCTGAAGAATTCATTCGGCAGGAGGTTGATCCCATCCTCGATAAAATCGCCCGCGAGGGCATCCATAGCCTGACGCGTCGCGAGCGTAAGATTCTTGAGTCTGCGAAGGATTTGATGCAGAAACAGCAGCGGTGAACCCGCATGGCTCGTTCGCGACCGCGTAAAGCAACCGCCGGTCGGGGAAAGCTGTCCGTCCTGCTTTCCTCTCGTCCGTTGCCAAAACCAAAAGCCCAAGCTCTGCTTCGGGAGCATGGATTCCGCGAACCTGCCCGCGCTCACGCGGCCGTGGCGCACCTCTGTAGTGACAAATTGAAGCGCCGCTGTCTGGCCAAGGTTTTTTCACATCTGATGGCCGCCTGCGAAAAGTCCGCCGACCCGGACCGGGCGCTGGTCAACTTCGTGCGGTTGGTTTCGGCGCTGCCGAACCCCAACATGTTTTACCACTATCTTCAGGATGCGCCTGACCGTCTCGACTTGATCGTCCGTGTGTTCGCCCACTCGCAGGCATTGGCCGACACGTTGACGCGCAACGCCGAGTATCTGCATTTTCTCATTGCAGGCGGGGCGCTCAAGGTCCCGCGCGAGAAATCGTCACTCAGCGCCGAGCTTGGGCGATTGCTCATGTCGGTCCGCATCCCCGCGCAGAAGTACGATGTCGTGCGACAGTTCCGTCGGCGCGAAACGCTGCGCATCGGTGTGCGCGATTTGACCGGGTTGGCGACAGTTGACGAAACCACACTGGAGCTTTCGAATCTGGCCGATGTGTGCCTGCAAGCCGTGCTTGAGATCGCGCTCGCAACGTTGCGTGCTCAGTTCAAGTTGCCTGCTGTAGCCGCGCTCGGTGAGCGCCGTGGAGCGAAAGAAGGGCCGCGCATGGCAAGCGCAGCCACAATGCGCTTCGCCATCATCGGCATGGGAAAACTGGGTGGACAGGAACTGAACTACTCCAGCGACGTGGACGTGATCTTCGTTTATGGCGAAGAGGGCGATCTCACGCCGACGCTGTCCCACCACCATTTTTTCACCAAACTCGCCGAGGAAATCATCCGCGCCGTGAGTGCGATGAGCGAAGAAGGGACGATCTTCCGGATCGATTTGCGGTTGCGTCCTGAAGGGGCAACTGGACCACTGGTGCGGTCATTGGACAATTGTGAGAATTACTACGCCGAGTGGGGCGAAACGTGGGAGCGGATGGCGCTGGTGAAGGCCCGTCCTGTCGCGGGTGACCCCGCCCTCGGCGAGGAGTTTTGCCGGATGGTGCAGCCGTTCGTGTATGCGCGGCACGCGGGCGAGAACATCATCCAGCAGATGGCCGTGCTCAAACAACGCATCGAGCAGGAGATCGTGACCGACGACCGTCTGACGCGGCACGTCAAACTGGGCATCGGCGGAATTCGCGAGATTGAGTTCATCGTCCAATCGTTTCAGGTGTTGCGCGGCGCGCGTCTGCCGATGTTGCGCGAGCGGACCACGCTGCGCGTGCTGCCGTTGCTCGTCAAAGCCAAAATGCTCAGCGAAAAGGAGGCCGCGACGCTGGCCGGGGCGTACCGCTTTCTGCGCAACATCGAGCATCGTCTCCAGATGGAAATGGAACTGCAGACGCACACGATCCCCGACGAGAAGCACGCGCTCTATCGTCTCGCTCGCGGTCTCGGGTTCAAAACGGTGGAGGAATTCCTCGCGGCGCAACAGGCGCACACCACTGCCGTTCGGTCAATCTACCAAAGCGTGCTCGCGAGTGCGGGGCAGGGCGACGCGGTCAGCGCCGCACAGCAACTCGGTCCTGAAAAACTTCCCGAGACGCTGCGTCGCGCCGGCTTTGTCGATGTGCCTGCCGCAGTCAAAACCATCAACAATTTGTTGCACGGCTCCGGCTTTGTGCACGTCTCGCAGCGCACAAAAGACCTGTTTGCTCGATTGTTTCCGCTGTTGATGGAGTGGGCGGCCGAAGTCGCCGATCCCGATGTGGCGCTTTTGCGGTTCGAGCGGTTCGTTAGCGCCTACGGTTCGCGCGGCTTGCTCTACGATCTGTTGGTGCGCCACGCGAAGCTCGTCGAAATGCTGATGCGGCTGGGTGACGCGAGCAAGTTTCTCTCCGACACAATGGCGTATCAGCCCGCACTGTTCGATGAGGTTTGCCGCGGCGTTGCCCTGACCGAGACGAAAACAATCGACCGGCTGTACGAGGAATTGGTCGCTTTGTGGATGAGTCGCGGCGAGGCTGCCTCTGAGGATGACGCTTCACCAATGGAGGTTGCACGCGTATGGAAACAGGCGGAGATGCTGCGGATCGGCATCGAGGACGTGATGCGATTGGCGGACCTGGAGCATGTGCAATTGGAGATCACGTCGGTGGCCGGGGCGTGCCTGTGGTTCACGTGGGAGCAGGCGCGGCGGGAATTGAAGCTGACGAAGTTTCCGTTCGTGATCATCGGCATGGGCAAACTCGGCGGGCAGGAACTCGGTTACGGCGCGGATCTGGACGTGTTGTTCGTGGGCGGCAAGGGCACGCAAGGCCAGACGCGCGCCACCAAGCTGGCGGCGCGCGTGATCGAGTTCATGTCGCAGCACACCGGCGAAGGAATGCTGTTCACCGTGGACGCGCGGCTGCGGCCCGATGGTGAGAAAGGGCCGCTGGCCAGTTCGTTGGAGGCGCATCGGGATTATTACCTCAGGCGCGCGCAATTGTGGGAACGCCAGGCGTTGCTCAAAGCGCGTATCGTTGCGGGAGACGCTGACTTGGGGAAAACGTTTCTGCAGATGGTGCATCAGATTGTTTTTGAACGCTCTCTCACCGCCCAAGAGGTCAAAGAGATCCGCGCGATGCGACGGCGCATCGAGACCGAGCGCGGGGATCAGAGCAATCGCGCATTCGAGTTCAAGACCGGGCCGGGCGGACTGATTGACGTGGAGTTTCTTATTCAGACGCTTCAACTCCGCCACGGTCACGCACATCCGCAGTTGCGCACGGCGCACACGCTGGCCGCGCTCAACCGCCTGACCGCGCTCGGCCTTGTCGAAGAGGAGGAAAGCACGCGGTTGCGCGCCCATTATCTGTTCCTGCGTCGGATTGAGTCCGTTCTCCGCCGCATGGACAACACCAGCGTCTCACACCTGCCGACCGACGAACGCGAGCAAGCGCGGCTGGCGAAACGTCTCGGGTTCGCCTCCCGCGACGATTTTCTCGGCACGTATCGGCTCGGCGCCGAGAGAATTCGCAAGATCTACGAGCAGGGCATGGAGGCAGCCGCCAAACCGTGAGTAATGGCGGACTTGCACGACTGGCTCACTGAAAAGAAAAGTGGGAAAAGCGGAGAGCGGACCCGCCTGGATTCACCTCTGACGTTCCTGCGCGGGACCGTGGCGCACCCGAAACTTTTGCAGGAAGAACACGGCGACAAACAACAGGAATACACTCAGAACAATGCCCGGTCCCGGCGGCACGTTGGTTGCGTTGGACAAAACCATGCCCGCCACAGTGCCGGCCAGTGCCGCTGCTACTGACAACATCAGAATCATTCTCATGCTCCTGGCTGAGAGTGTGCCGATTGCGCCCGGCAAGATCAGCATGGCGGTCACGAGCAACGCGCCGACCACCTTGATCGAAAGCACCACCGTGGCGGCGATCACCAGCAACAGGCCGTACCGCAGTACTGCGGTGGGGACACCGGAAGCCTTTGCGAGTTCCTCATCGAACGTCCACGATCCCAGCCAACGCCAGCATCCAAAACAACTGAGCGCAACCACCAGCGCCAATCCCAGCAGCAGTCGGCACTCCAAAGCATTAACCGCCAGAATGCTGCCGAACAGGAAATCCTCCAAGTGGGCAGTGTACTGCTGCCGCCATGAGAGCATCACGATGCCCAGCGCAAACGCGGCGACGAAACACGCGCCAACCGCCGTGTCCGCGTGGACGCGCTCTTCAGATGAGAAATACGCGATGGCCAGCCCGACTCCGCACGTGAAGACGAAGCTGGCGATATAACTGACCAGCCCGGGAGTCGGCCCGGTCTCGAAGAGCAAAAGCCCCGCCGCAAGTCCGCCAATTGATGCATGCGCCAGCCCATCCGTTGAAAATGACAAACGCCGCAACACGACGAACGGCGACAGGATTCCGCACGCCAGGCTCATCAGCAAACCGGCCTCCAGCGCGCGCTGCAAGAAGCCATATTGCCAGAACGAGTCCAGATAAAGGCTCGCCGCCATCACATTTTGGGTTCCGTGGTTTGTCTGCCGGCGTAATCCAGGATTCCCTCGGCGATCGCCCGCGCCAATGCGTCGCGATACTCCGGCGCTAGAATCTTTCTTTCCTCGGCGCGGTTGCTGAGGAATCCTCCTTCGACCAGAACCCCGGGACACGCTGCATTCCTCAGCACGTAGAACCTTGCGCGCCGCACGCCGCGGTCAGCCGCGTGTGTGGCCTTCAACAGGGACCTTTGGACGCAATGCGCCAGCCAGACGTTCTGTTCGTCAAAGCGATTGTTCGTCACGGCAGTGTTGGCGCCGGTGGCTTCCGTCTCGCCCTCGTAAGGAGCGCGGGCGGTCGTCGGCGCGCCGGCAGGCGGGACGCAATACGTCTCGATGCCGTCCGCCATTCCTCCTGCATTGAAGTGCAGACTCACGTAGAGATCCGCGTGTTCCGACCGGCAAAATTCCGCCCGCTGTTCCAAAGAAACGGTGACATCACTGGTACGCGTCATCAACACCCGGAGACCGCTGACCGCAGAAAGGTCATGCTCCACCCGCTTGGCGAGATCGAGCGTCATGTCCTTTTCGCAACTGTGAGCGCCGTGCGTGCCCTCATCTCGTCCGCCGTGTCCGGGATCAATGACGACAGTCCACGTGCCCGTCACCGCAGGCGTTCTGCCGCGGCGTAAAACAGGATCAATCGTCTTCAGGATGTCCAGCGGCGTCACCCAAAACTCGCCACGGGCGAACAGCACCGGTGTGCTCAACCAATGCCCCACGCCGTCCAGTTGGAACTCCCGGCTGTCCGTCTCCAGAACCAAACGGGCTGTGCCCGTGCGAAACTCGATCCGTTTGCCGTCGTCGCGAATCCCGCGGCCAAGATGGTAGTAACCGGCCAAATCGCCGACCGAAACGTATGACCGGCCTTCGATTCGATGCGACCTGAGCATGGTCGTCTCGCCAAACGCCGCCGAACTTATCACGACGGCGACGCAAACCAGCACGACCGTTTTGCGCCGGTGGCTGATCATTGCACGTGCCTCCGGTGAGTGGATGCGTCGTAGTTGTCCAGTTCGCAGCGGTATGCCTCGTGGATGATCTCATCGGTCAACTCGTGGGCTGCGCCGTGCCAGTGCAGGGAAACGGAAAGACAGGCGATCCGATCTGCGTACTCGGCAATCAACGGGATGTCGTGGCTGACCAATAGGATGGCAATCCCGTGACGCGTCAGGTCGCGCAGGATTGAACAGATCTGGTCCTGCCCTTGTGCGTCCACGCCCGCCGTTGGTTCATCGATCAACAACACTTTCGGGTCATCCATCAACGCGCGGGCCATCAATGCGCGCCGCTGTTGACCGCCGGATAACACGGCAAAGGGAGTATTGGCCTCCGCTTCCATGCCGACATGCTGCAGCGATGCCTCGGCTTGCTGACGCAGTTCCCGTGCCCGTGCGCCGAAGCGAGGCAGCGCGCCATGTCTGCCTTGAGTCACAATTTCCAGAGTACGGAGTGGATAATTTCTGTCGGCCGCGCAGCGCTGCGGCACGTAGCCGACGGCCGGCCGGTCATCGGTGGCTGGGTCGCGCCAAAGAACCTGCCCGCTTGTTGGCGCAACGATGCCGAGGATCACCCGCAACAGCGAAGTTTTGCCGCCTCCATTCGGTCCGATCAATCCTAGGAACTCGCCGGTTGTCAACTCTAGGTTGATGTCCTGCAAAATGCGCCTCTGCGAGAGAGTCAGGCACACGCCGTTCACCAACAACAGTGGCTGGCCGGGGGGCGTAGGGGAGGATTCTTCGCAACGAGGTGTGTGCATGTTGGCTCACGGTGCCGCGTTGCCGAGGGTGTCGCCAAGAACCTGAATGTTGCGGCGTTGTCGCTCCAGGTACGTGGCGTTCGGCGCGTCGGAAAGAATCGTCTCGCAAGGATCGAGCCGCTCCACGCGTCCGCCCACTTCTTGGGCGATTATCTTGGCGGCCTGATCGGGCAACTCCGGTTCGGCAAAAATGACGTGCTGTTTGAGTTGTCGCATCATGTCCACCAGCGCGCGCAGATAAGCTGCGGACGGCTCTTTGCCGGGAAATTCCTCGATGACGCCTGCAACTTTCAAGCCGTACCGCCCAAACAAGTACCCGAAGGCGCCGTGAAATGTCACGACCTCCCGCTGCTTGAAGTGCGCCGTCGCACCCTTGTATTCCTGATCCAGTTTGCGCAGTTCGCCAAGATAGGCGTCGCGGCGTGCCTCGACGGCTGTGCGACGGTCGGGCGCAATCGCGATAAGTTGCGCGGCGATGCGCGTCACAATTTCCTGAGCCAAAATCGGGTCGAGCCAGACGTGTGGGTCAATTTCTTCGGGGTTGACGCGCGTCGATTCATCCGCCAGCTCGCTGAGCAGCGCCTTGCCCATCGTGTGGGTCGGCAATCCTTCGCCGAGGCGCACGACATGGGATTTGTGCTCCGCCGCTGCCAGCTTCTCCAACCAACCATCCATCCCCAGCCCGAGCAGTAGAACGAGATCGGCGTTGGCCACGTCGCGCGCGGCGTCGGGCGTGGCCTCGATTTCGTGCGGATCAGCCCCGGGCGGCACGAGGCAGACCACCTGAAAATCCGCGCCACCCACTGCCCGCGCGAAATCGTACAAGGGGAAGAAACTCGCGACGACCAGTGGCTTGCCGGATGGCGCGGCTTTTTCCTCCGTCTTGCCGAAGGCAGTCACTAATGCTGCCAGCAGCAGGCAGGAGAGAACCAACGTGGCTGTGGGTTTGTTCATGAACCTCCTACCTATACACCTCGCCTGTCCCGCCGCACGCGGTGATCGTGCTGCCGCGTGGACTCCAGCGAAACTCGGTCGGCGGAACATCACGCAGGCAAAGGACATTGCGCGATTGGCCGCGCGAAACCCGCCATAATACGGGCTTTCGTTTCATGTAATCGCAAATTGTGTGCAATAAGAACGCACGGCGCGCAAGCTCAATCAAGCTCAATCTTCCGTGTTGCAAAACCATCGGATGCACAGTATCTAGCCGTCATGCCCAAATTACGCGCCAGCACCGAAAAGGCGCTCAACGCCCTGCGCAGCCGCAAACATCGCATTACCGGGCCGCGTCGCGAGATATTGGCGGCGCTCGCGGCGGACCACGGACCGTTTACCATCGAGCAAATTCACAAGCGCCTAAAAAAACATTCCTGCAACCTCGTGACTGTGTATCGCAATCTCCCCGTCCTTGAAGAACTGGATCTTGTGCGGCGATGCGATTTCGGCGACGGAACGTGTCGTTACGAATTGAACGCCGAGGAACATCATCATCACATCGTCTGCCGCTTCTGCGCCAAGGTGGAGACGCTTGATCTGTGTGTGGCGACTGCATTGGAGCAATTGGCAAAACGGATGGGCTACAGCAACGTGACGCATTCGATGGAACTGTTTGGCATATGCCCGAAGTGCCGCAAGGGATAGACCGAACGAATCACAGCGGTCCGCCTTCACGCCACCTCTTCCCCCTCAAATCGCAACAAACGGGCGCTGTTCAACAGGACAAAGAAGGCGCCGAACTCATGGATGAACGCGGCGACGATCGGGCTAACCCAGCCCAAGCTGCTGGCAATAATCGCCAGCACGATGAATACAAATCCGGCCAAGAGATTCAGGTGAATGATTTGCAGCGTGCGACGCGACAATGCTAGTAGCAGCGGTAGCCGCCCGATGTCCTCGGTCATCAATGCCGCGTCGGCCGTCTGGATCGCCACGTCACTGCCGAGCGCGCCCATCGCCACGCTCAAGTCGCCCGCGGCAAGCGCGGGCGCGTCGTTGATGCCGTCGCCAACCACCAGCACACGGTGGCCCTGCGCTTTCAGCTCGTTGACCGCCTCCAACTTGTGCTGGGGCAGACACTCCGCGCGAACGTCGTTGATTCCCAGACGGGTGGCAACGCTCTCAGCCACGTTCCGGCGGTCGCCGGTAAGCATGATCAGTCGCTGAATGCCGAGGCGGCCGAGGCGTGCGGCCGTGCCGCCTGCTTCGGCGCGAACGCTGTCGCTGAGGTAAATCACTCCCGCCGACTCGCCATCCACGGCCAGATGGAGGACACTCAGATTATGGGCCTCGCGCTGGTCGTGGTCGACGGACACACCACGCGAAGCGAGCCAAGAAGCGCGTCCAACGAGCACTACACGTCCGCCGAGACGGGCGGACACGCCGTGACCGTGCGCTTCCTCAACTGCCGTGGCCTCCAGCAATGCCAGTTTGCGATTCTGTGCTTCGGCCACAAGGGCGCGGGCCACCGGATGCGATGAATGATTCTCCGCGCTGGCGGCTAGGACCAGCAACTCTTGTTCGCCGAGTGCGCCTGCCGGCTGAATCCGTTCCACCTGCAATTGTCCGGTCGTCAGCGTACCGGTTTTGTCGAAGACAACGGTGTCGATGGACGCCGCCAGTTCCAGAAAACGCACGTTCTTGATCAGGATGCCCAGTCGCGACGAGCACGCGAGCGCGGCAATCATCGCCGCCGGGCTGGCCAACACGAACGCGCACGGGATGCTGACGATGATAACCGAGATGGCGCGCGTTGCGTCGCGCGTGAAGAACAACACGAAGCCGCCGATGATGAGAATCAACGGCGTGTAGTAGCGTGCATACTCCTCCGTGAGCCGCATGATTGGCGCACGTGAGGTTTGCGCTTCCTCCACGATGTGACGCACGCGTGCCAACACTGTCTGGTCGCCGGTCTTGATGACCTCGACCTCGACCGAACCCGTCAGATTGGATGTTCCCGCGAACACCTCGTCGCCCGCTTCCGCCTCGACGGGGATGGATTCGCCCGTGATCGTCGCCTGATTGATGGTGGAATGGCCGCTGATGACGCGACCGTCCGCAGGCATGGTGTCGCCCGGTCGCACGCGCACGCGGTCACCGTGTTCGAGTTGGTCGGAGTCGATTTCTTCCTCGACTCCATTGCGGAGTCGGCGAGCACGAACCATCGCGAGCGTGGCTAGTTGATCCAACGCCTCGCGAGCGCCGAGCATGGTGCGTTCTTCCAACACCTGACCGATGACGAGGATGATCGCCACGACACCGCCGGTGACGTATTGGCCGATGGCAAAACAGGCGACCACGGCCAGCGTAATGAATTGATCCATGTAAAACTTTGTGGCGGCAAAGCCTTCGGATTTCAGCCCGGTGATGGAGTCCCACAGGACCGGCAGGGCAACAATCGTCGTGCCGATCATTGCCCAGACGGTGGCGAGTTCGTGTTGGTCGGGGCGAACAAGACGGATCAGGCCGTCAATGCCGAGGCACAACGCACCGAACAACACCAAGCTGAGACGGAAGCGGAGGTTGCTGTCAGCGCCATGATGACAGCAGACGGCGTCGGCCAGATGAGTATGGTGCGTGTGCTCTGTGTGTGATTCCGTCATTTAGTCTCGTTCCCGAATCATTTGAGGCGCGGGCAGCAATGGCAGACTGTAGCTTGGTTGCAGCAACAGTTTGAGGCTGCCGGCCGATGGCTGCAAAATTGTCGTGGATTGCAGATGCTGCAAAATCGTCCCCATCGCATCGGCATACAGCCGTGTGCGCATCAACTGCGGCGCAATCCGGTACTGCTGGTCGATCGCCTCGAACGCCTCCGCCTCGCCGGTCGCTTTAGCCAACAAGTCCTGCGCGTAGGCGTCCGCTTCCTGTTTGCGGCGGTAGGCTGCGGCCTTGGCACCGGGCAACTCGGAAGCGCTATAACTGTTGGCCTGCTCTATAAGCGTCTGCGACTCCACACGGGCGCTGACAACATCCTGGAATGCCGGCACCACCTGCCGCGCGGGAATGATCTCGCGCACTTCAAACGCCAGCAACTGCACGCCCAGCCCGAGTTGGTCGAGCCGCGCTTGCGCCCCGCGCATTGCCTGCGCGCGTAACGCTTCCAGCCCTGCTGCGAACACATCGTCCACTTTCATGCGCGCGATAACATCCGTGGCTGCCTGATACAGGACAGCTTCGAGTAACGCAGGTTGATTCTTCACAGTCAAAGCGTAGGCGACGCAATCAGACACTTGATAGCGCGCCGAGAACCGCGCCCGGATGATGTTGGCGTCCGCCGTTAAGGTGTAGCCGTCCCAAACCGGATTCAAAGTTGCACCGAACCCGGGCGCCTGTGCCGACGATTCCCAGGCGTCCAGTTGGATTTCCTGTACGCTGCGTGTGGGCACCTTGACCACTTCGTCAACGGGTTGCGGCAGCGCCAGTAACAGGCCAGAACCGTGCAGCCCCGGCTGCAGTTTTCCGAAGCGCAAAACGAACGCGGTCTCGTTCGGCCCCACCACGGCGACTCCGGAAGCGAGGTAAATTAACGCCAACAGCAGCAGCCCCCAGCGCAGGAGCTTGACGCTGGACTTCATCGCCTGCAGCACTGCAGCAGGGCCGAATCCGAGATTGTGTTCTGGTTGGCCGTCGATCATGTCATCTCATTCATCCTTCGGGGCGGGACGCAGCAAGTCAAACGGCGGCGTCGCGGTGTCCAGCACGACAGTCGTATTGGTGGCGGTGATTTGCTTCAGCGCGTCCAATTCCCTGAGGAACTTGTACAATGACGGGTCTTTCTCGTGCGCCGTCCTGTAGATGCGCGCGGCCTCGGCTTCGGCCTTACCGCGGGTTTCTTCGGCGTACTTGCGGGCGTCGGCCAGGATCACGGTTTTGTCGGCATCCGTCTTCGCGCGGACTTCATCAGCCCGTTGTTGTCCCTCGGCCCGGTATTGCGCGGCGAACTGCGCTCGCTCGGCCCGCATCCGCTCGAACACAAACTCCGTATTGGCCTCGGGCAACGTCAACCGCTTGATGCCGACCTGTTCGACCGCTATGCCGAACGATTGCTTCCCCTGTTGGGCCACTAACTCGGTGATCGCATGCTCGATCTCCGGAATTTTGACCTCGTCGCGGTTGGTGGACACGAGTTGGCCGAAGTCGTAGCCGCCAAGCACGGTATTGCGGGCACTGGTGACCAATCCGTCCAGTTTGCTGCGTGCGTTTTCCACGTTGCCAAGCGATTGCAGGAACTTCAGCGGATCTTCTATCCGCCACGCGACGTACACAGGGATGATGACGTTGCGCCTGTCGCGCGTGAGCGCTTCGGAGATGCGGGCGTCATAGAAATCCAGCCGTGCGTCGAAGCGGTTGACGGTTTCGATGGGCCACAGCCATTTGCCATACAGTCCCGGCTCGACGAGCACCCGTACCGGCCTGCCAAAACGGGTAAGCACGACGCGCTCGTTTTGGCGAACCTGGAACGTCAGCATGACAAACAGCAGCAGCGCGCCGACCAGTGCGCCGATGAGACCGCGAACGATGATTTGAGTTTTCATAAATGGACGTTGCTTATGGCAGCGGCAGTCCTCCCAGGCCGCGCAGGTCGAGATAGAATTGCTCGTTGGTGGCGGAGCGGGTGAGCAGCACCTTCTGTGGTTTGGCGAGCGCTTGTTCCAGCGTTTCCAGTTGCAGCCGCAGGCGAAACAGGTTCGTATTCACGGCGTCCGCAGAGGCCAGCATCAGGAACCGGGCGGATTCACCCCCGGCCAGCGCGGTGCGTTGTTTGAACATCGCATCCGCCTCCGTCCGCAGGCGGTTCGCCTGCTGCCCGGCTTGGGCCAGAGTCTGAAAATGGTACCCGTCGGCTTTGTGAAGGTACGCCAGCTTCTCTTCCTCGGCGCTGACCACATCCTGGAACGCCGGAGCGACTGCCACAGGCGGATGTATGTCTTTCAACCCGACAAACACAACCTCCAATCCGAGATGCATGCGGTCCACCTCGCGCTGCAGGGATTGTTTCAGCGTCCGGCTGATCTCTTGGCGTTCGACGGTCATCACACGAAAACTGTCCCGCGCCTCTGTGACCGCCAGGAGTTGACGATACGCCAAGCTGGTCAACGCCTGCTGCGCATCTGTCGTGGTCTTTAGATACGCGAGTGCGTCCTTGATCCGGTAATAGATCGGCATACTGATCGAGAGCATTTCCTCTCCGTTGCCGACCAGCAGATTCTGCTCGCCTTCATAATGAGTCTGGGTCCACAACGCCGGTCCCCCGAGGTCCTGCTCGAACCCCAGCGTGATTTGCCCGACCTGTTCCGTGGGGACGATTTCGATTTTTTCCGCCGGCCACGGCCAGGTAACGTGCAAACCGGGTTCGAGCACCGGTGTCAGATACCGTCCCCAACGCACGCGCACGCCGTGGCTTTCCGACGGCACAGCAGTAAAACACGTGGACAACCAAACGAGAACGATCCCCAGCAGAATGACCGGCTCGATCGTCTGGCGCAGGAATGGAATGATCCACTCATGCTCCAGTTCCACTCCGAAGGAAGTTTCGACGTGGTGCGTCAGCGTTTCCAGAGGATTGCTCCGGCGAAACAGGGCGTCCAGCGTGAAGCTGCCACCAAGCGGGGGTATGTCTTTCAACAAGGCTCGCGGACGGAATACCGCTATTCCCGCCCGAACACAGGCGTCGATCATGAGGAGTACTGTCGACAGGCCAATGATCCGCCCCACCCACAACCCGAAGTCCCGGTTCGCATACAGGAAGACAAAGAGGCAGCTTGCGCTGATCAGACAAACCCAGAATCCCAACCGCGCCCAGTGTAACGGTGCGTTGAGAGAGCGCTCGTCCTGCTGCGATTGGACGAACGACACGTAACGGCTGATAAAGTACAGGCCAAATGAAATCCCCAGAAACAAGATGCCCGCCAGCCGAATCATGCTGGAGTCGTCCGTCGACAACGGGGTCTTCATCCGCAAACCCCCCTGGAAGATACCGAGCATCACCAACCCACCTGCAATCAGGCCGACCGTTTGACCTCTACGTTGAAACCACGGCAACAGAGGTTCGCGTTGAATCCGTGGTTCTTCACCGACAACTTTCGCGCCAGCCGCCCCATCTGCCTGCAGGTCAGAGACCTGAAAGCGAAAGAATAAAAAATGGATGAACGCGACCAGAGCGCCCCAAGCCAGAAAACAATCCGCGCTCCAGAGCAACCCGGATTCCAACCGAGCAGCCATGAAGCCCGCCGCGACCGTCGATCCCACAAACACGCCGAGCAGCCACAGCGAGGCTCCTGCCATGCGGCTGACGGCTTCGACAGTGCTGCCACCCTTGGCCAGTGCGGAAGGAAGGTTGTTCTCGGATCTGGCTTCCATGGTCAAGGTTGCACCTCTTCGGCGATCAAGTCAGGTTGCACAATGGCTGTCGGGAGCAAGCGCACCACCCGCGTGGTGGTGATGGGGTAGGTTACCCCCGAACAATGCAACCATCACATAAACCAAACAAACTGTGAACGCGACTGTCTTTCTCTTCATGCGACGGCGCAGACTTTGGCGTCGTTCGGGAAAAAAGTCAAGGGGGGTGAATGCAGGGCGTTGTCCCAATTTAAAAAAGCCAATTGCCCGCAACGAAATATCTCCGTCTGCCAGATCCATCCGTCCATCGCTCAATTTGGATTCCATCCGTCGGAGCCGCCGAGGACATTCTTTACCGTGATGGCCTTGGCTTCGGTGGCGCTCAATTGGCGAGCCCACGGCGCGCGTGCCCGCGAATCCGCGCCGGCACCGGTGCTGTTGAACTCGGCATAACGGGCTGTCTTCTCGCGCGCGGGATCCCGCCAATTGTTCCAACCAACGGGGCGCACGACGCCCGACATCTCCGTGTTCAGAAATGTCACGCTGGCAAAGGCGCGCCACGGCCGGCCGAGATAGGTTTTCACGTCGGGCGAATCGCCGATGATCGTGCAGTGCGAGAAGACAAACCCAAACGGCTGGTTCTCCGGTGTCGAAGCGGCGGTGATGTATCCATCCTTGAGACAGTGAATGTGGCATTTCTCGAAGAACGCCGTCGCCCCGCCGAAGATGAAGTCCATGTGCCCGGCGATGTAGCATTCTTCGAAGTAGTGCCGGCCGCGGTTCGCCAGGATCGTGTCCTGCCAGCCGAGGAACCGGCAGTTACGGAACGTGACGCGGTCGCCGTCGATGCGGATCGCCAGCGCCTGGCCCACCGGACCGGCCGAGTTCTCGAACGTCACGTTCTCCGCGGAGAAATCGTCCGCATCGATCACCGTCGAAGCTGTGCGGAACGTGCCGATGGGTTTGCCGTCGGCGCCGGGGAGGTTCGCGTTCAGATTGTAGGTGAGCGCCGTTTTCTCCGGGTCCTCGCCGACGAGACGGATAAACCGTTTCTCGCGCTGCGCATAGATCAATTCCTTGTAAACACCGGGCTTGATGTGGATGACGCACGGGTTGGTGGAATTCGTGGTCTGCGGCGCGGCATTGATCGCGTCCTGCACCGTCTTGAATTGGGCGGTGCCATCGGCAGCAACAGTCAGATTCGTCTCCGCAGCGACGCGCCCGCTTGCCCCGACGGCAAGAAGAATCAGGCAGACCAGCGTCCGGCTCGGAGGAAAGTTTGCCCGGTTCATTTCCGGTGTTGATGCGTTATTCAGTGGCGGCACGTGAGTCGAGGCTGGGTCCTTTCTTCGCGGGCTCGATCGTCACGTTGGAGAACGAGACGGTTCCCGCGTGCGACAGCACATCCGCCGTCTCCACGCCACGGAAAACGCAGTTGCTGAAACGCACACCGTCGATCACCGCGCCGGGATATCCGGCGACCCACATCACGCGGGGACTGGACTGGCTCTTCACGTTCTCCAGTTCGACGTTGCGCACGACGGCTTGGTGCACGCCGTTGGACCCTTCCTCATAGAGCAGGTCGATCGTGAGAACCGCTTCCGACACGCGCCCGACTTCGCAGTTTCGCATGAAGACGTTTTCGAGGATGCCGCCCCGGCGCGCGTTGTCTTTGAACCGCAGGGCGCGTCCGAGGTGCGGGCTGTCCATCGTGCAGTTCTCGACAAACACGTTGCGGCAGTGGCCCGAGATCTCGCTGCCCAACACCACGCCGCCGTGGCCGTCTTTCATCGTGCAGTTGCGCACGACGGTGTTCTCCGCAGCCACATTCACGCGCCGGCCGTCGTTGTTGCGGCCGGACTTGATGGCGATGCAATCGTCGCCGGTGTCGAAAATGCAGTTCTCGATCAACACGTCGCGGCTCGATTCTGGGTCGCAGCCGTCGTTGTTCGGCCCGTGGCTGGAAATCGTCACGCCGCGCACGGTGACGTTGGAGCAGAGCACCGGATGCAGTTCCCACATCGGCGAGTTGCGAATCGTGACGTCCTCGATCAGCACGTTGCGGCAGCGATACGGCTGGATGAAGTTGGGACGCAGAAAATGGCCCTGGCCGAACACGCGCTGCGCGACCGGAACGCCGCGCTCGCCCATGTCGTTCAGGATGTCGCGGCTGTGACGGGCGGGCGCCGGCTCTCTGTTTGGCCCGCTCCGCGTCCAGGCCCACCAATTCTGGTCCGACGCCGAACCATCGAGCACTCCCTTGCCGGTGACGGCGATGTTTTCCTGCTCGAACGAGTAGATGAACGCCGAGTAATTCATGCTTTCGACGCCTTCCCAGCGGGTGAAAACGACCGGCAGATACTGCGCCGGGTTGGTGCTGAATTTTAGCGTGGCGCCATCGGCGAGGTGAAGATTCACGTTGCTCTTCAGATGGATGGCGCCGGTGAGAAACACGCCGTCGGGAATGATGACGCGACCGCCGCCCGCTGCGTGGCAGGCGTCGATGGTTTTGGCGATGGCTGCTGTGCAGTCGTTGCTGCCGTCCGCGACCGCGCCGTGGTCGGTAATGACGAAATCGCGCGCGGGAAATTCCGGGGCCTTGATGCGCGAAAGGATTTCTGGCAACGACTTCCAGCCTTTCACCTGCGAAACCGGAGCGCAACCGACCAGCGCGACCATTACGGCAGCAGCGCCAAGAAACCTGGACGGATTGAAGCGGCTTTTCATGATGAACCGAGAGATGGTCGAACTTGTGTCAATGTTTCCGCCATGCCCGTGCATGATGGCCGGGTCGTTGCCCGTTGTGAAGCCTTTTCTGCTCAGGGAACGGGCAGGAACCGTTCACAGAATGGATACGGTACCGCAACGGGCTGTCCCGTCAGCGTCAATCGGCCGGTGTTCCCGTCAACGCGGAAGACGACGGCATTGTTGCTGCCGTGATTCGTGCAGACGATCCATTTGCCCGTGAGATCGAACGCGAAATTGCGCGGAGTTTTGCCCTGCGTGGAAACGTTCTCGATCAGCTTCAGCTTTCCGGTTTCGGGATCGATGGAGAAAACCGCGATGCTGTCGTGGCCGCGATTCGAGCCGTAGAGGAATTTCCCGTTCGGATGAATCTCCAGTTCGGCGCAGGCATTCGTGCCCTTGAAATTTTCGGGCAACGCGGAAATGTTCTGGAACTCGGTCAGCCCGCCCTTGGCCGAATCCCAGTTGAATCCGATCACGGTACTGGCCATCTCGGTGATCACGTAAACCCATTTCCCGTTGGGATGAAACTTCACGTGCCGCGCCCCCGAGCCGGGTTTGACGGTGACAAACGGCGGATCGTTCGGCATCAGCGAGCCGTCCTTTTCACTGAAGCGGTAAACAAACACCTTGTCGAGACCAAGGTCGGCTACCAGCACGAAACGATTCGACGGGTCGGCAATGATGGAGTGGGCAAACGCGTGCGACTGGCGCTGGGGGTTCACGCCGCTGCCGGTATGCTGCACGAAAGCGGTTCGATCGCCCAGCGAACCATCGGGCTGTATGGCAAAAGCGGCGATGTTCCCACCCTGATAGTTGGCGTCGAGCACATAGCGCCCGGTCTTGTCGAGGCTGATGTAACTGGGGTCGTCTCCGCCCGTGGGCTTTGTGTTAAGAAGCTTGAGTCCCCCGGTCTTCGGATCAATCTCATACGCGCTGACCGCCCCGGGCCGGCCTGAATTGCACGCGTAAAGATGTTTGTTGTCAGGGTGGATGACGAAGAACGCTGGCTGCACGGCTTCCGTGACGAACTTCGCCGGCGTCAGCTTGCCCGTGTCGGTATCGAAATGCGAGACGGAGAAGCCTTTTCCCGGACCAGAGGTATGCGTGCCGAAAAACACGTACATGTCGGCAGCAACGGCGGGGAACGCCGCGAGCGCTCCAGCGAGAAGGAGCGAGACGATCTGAAGAACAAACTTTCGCTGTACATTCATGCGGTTGATACCTCCCGAGATTCCACTGTGCTGCGTCGCACGGACAACTTGACCGTCATGGGCCAACAGCGGGCTGCGCAATCGACGATAACAAGCCGATGTCAGAATCTACAAGCCCAAACCGCTCCACTCTGTTGCCGCCGACTCCAACGATCGGGTGCAGGTTTGGGATCGGTCCCTCGGTCTGGTTCCGCAAGCTTCTTCTTGAAACGCAGGGAACCAGTTTGCCCGGCACCAATCCCCACCGCGACAACGGGCCGACCAGCAGATTCTCCAGCGCGCCGCGTCCCGGCTGTTAGGGAAAGGAGTCGGAAGGAAAACCGGGGCGGCTGCCGTCCCTGTGTTCCTTCGATCTGCGTTTATGAGATTCAGGGTTGCAATTCATGGTTGCAATTTGCGATTGCTCTGAATCCCGTTGGTGTCCTATTCTTCACCCCCGGCGCCGATGGACCAGCGGCGCGAATTTCCGGCTTTGCGCGATCACCGAAGGGAGAACAGACATGGCAATTGCAACGGCAATCAAAATGAATCGTCCCACCAATCGACTCGTTGGGAGTACGCCCAAAATTGGCATCCGTCCCACCATTGACGGGAGGCTCGGCGGCGTCCGCGAATCGCTCGAAAAACAGACGATGAACATGGCCAGGGCCACGGCGCGGCTGATCACCGACAACCTGCGCCACGCCGACGGCACAAAAGTGCAATCCGTGATTGCTGACGGTTGCATCGGCGGCATTGCCGAGGCGTCGATCTGCGCCGAGAAATTTGCGCGCGAAGGCGTCGGCCTCTCCATCACGGTGACGCCGTGCTGGTGCTACGGCTCGGAAACGATGGACATGGATCCGTTGCTTCCGAAAGCCGTCTGGGGTTTCAACGGCACGGAGCGTCCCGGCGCGGTTTACCTCGCCGCCGTCTCGGCGGGGCACAATCAAAAGGGCTATCCCGTGTTCAACATTTACGGCCGCGACGTGCAGGACGGCGGCGACACGACGATCCCCGAAGACGTGAAGCAGAAGCTGCTGCAGTTTGCCAGGGCCGGTCTCGCCGTCGCCACCATGCGCGGCAAGAGCTACTGCTCGATGGGCGGGACCTCGATGGGCATTGCCGGTTCGGTTGTGGACAACGCCTTTTTCGAAGCCTACCTCGGCATGCGGGTGATGAACGTGGACATGGTCGAGCTGACCCGCCGCATCGAGCGCGGCATCTACGATCCGAGAGAGTTTGGCCGCGCGCTGAAATGGGTGCGTGAGAACTGCCGGGAAGGCATGGACGCAAACGACCCGAAGAAACAGCGCAGCCGCGAGCAGAGGGACAAGGAATGGGAGTTCTGTGTGAAGATGGTGATGATCGCCCGCGACCTCATGGTCGGCAATCCGCGCCTTGCCGAGATGGGCTTTGGCGAGGAGGCGCACGGCCACAACTCCATCGCCGCCGGTTTCCAGGGCCAGCGGCAGTGGACCGATCACTATCCGAACGGCGATGTTCTGGAGGCGATCCTTTGCTCTTCGTTTGACTGGAACGGGATTCGCCAGCCCTACATCGTGGCGACCGAGAACGACGCGCTCAACGGCGCGACGATGCTGTTCGGTCACCTGCTCACCGGCAGCGCGCAAGTGTTTGCCGACGTGCGCACGTACTGGAGTGCCGACGCGGTCAAACGTGTCACGGGCCACAAGTTGAAAGGCGACGCCGAAGGCGGCGTGCTGCATCTCATCAACAGCGGCCCGGCCGCGCTCGACGCCACGGGCCAGCAGGAAATCGGCGGCAAACCCACGATGAAACCGTGGTGGCAGATCACGCCTGAAGAAGCGGACGCCTGCCTGAAGGCGACCGAATGGTGTCCCGCGATCTACGAGTATTTTTGCGGCGGCGGGTTCTCGACCCGGTTTCTCACCCGGGGCGGCATGCCGATCACCGCGGCGCGCATCAACATCGTCAAAGGTCTCGGTCCGGCCCTGCAGATCGCCGAAGGCGTCACGGTGGAGTTGCCCGGCGAAGTGCATGACGCGCTCGACAAACGCACCAACGCGACCTGGCCGACGACCTGGTTCGCGCCGCGCACGAGCGGCAGTGGGCCGTTTCGCGACGTGTACACGGTGATGAACAACTGGGGCGCCAACCACTGCGCGTTCAGCGCCGGTCACATCGGCCACGAGCTGGTTACGTTGGCGGCGATGTTGCGCATTCCCGTGTACATGCACAACCTCGGGGAGGAGCGCATCTTCCGTCCGAGCGCGTGGACCGCGTTCGGCGCGAACGAGCCGCAAGCCGCCGACTTCGCCGCCTGCCGCAACTTCGGACCGTTGTACGGCAGGTATTAGCCACAGATGGAACACAGATTGTCACGAGTGACCTTGCCCGGCCGCGCGCCTGTGCGGCTGGCAATCATTTGTGCTGATCCGTGTGAACCTGTGGCTTGAAATCGAGGGAGAATCCTGTGAGCACAACACACTACGTTGCTTGTGATCTGGGGGCGGAAAGCGGACGGGTCATGCTCGGCGCGCTCGCCGACGGGAAACTCACCTTGGAGGAGATTCACCGGTTCACCAACGGCCCGGTGCGCGTCAACGGCACGTTGCGCTGGGACGTGCTGCGCATTTTCGAGGAGCTCAAAACCGGGTTGCGCAAGGTCGCCGCGCGCGGCCTGCCCGTGGCCAGCGTGAGCGCCGATTCGTGGGGCGTGGACTACGTCTGGCTGCGCGGCAGCGAGCCGCTGCTGACCGCGCCGTATCACTATCGCGATCCGCGCACGGACGGCGGGTTCGAGCGGGCGTTTGCGGTCGTCCCTTGCGAAGAGATCTTTGCCGAGAGCGGCATCCAGTTCATGACGCTGAATACGCTCTACCAGTTGCACGCCGACGCCCGGCAGCGTCCCTGGCTGTTCAAGGCGGCGGACCGGTTCCTGACCATCGGCGATTACTTCAATTACCTGTTCTCCGGCGTGGCGAAAGTCGATGCCTCGCTGGCCAGCACCACCCAACTGTACAATCCGAAGAAGAAGAAATGGTCGCGTCCATTGCTCAAGAAACTCGGTCTTCCAAAGAAACTGTTCCCCGAAGTCGTACCGGCCGGCACCGTGTTGGGACCGCTGCTGCCGGCGCTGGTCGAGGAGACCAGCCTGAAAGGTGTCCAGGTCGTGGCCACCTGCTCACATGACACCGGGGCCGCGGTGGCGGCGGTGCCGGGCGCCGGAAAGGACTGGGCCTACCTCAGCTCGGGCACGTGGTCGCTGCTCGGTATCGAAACGAAGAAACCGGTCATCAACGAGAAGAGCCTCGCCTACAATTGGACCAACGAGGTCGGTTACGGCAACTCGATTCGCTTCCTCAAAAACATCGTCGGCCTCTGGATCGTCCAGGAATGCCGTCGCACGTGGGCGCAGGACGGCAGGGAATACGATTATGCGGAACTGGTCAGGCTGGCCGAAGCGGCGGCGCCGCTCAAGGCGTTGATCAATCCCGCCGACCCGCGTTTCGGGAAACCGGACAGCATGCCGCAGAAGATCGCCGATTTCTGCCGCGAGACCGGCCAGACGCCGTCCCAGACGCCCGGCGAAGTGATTCGCTGCGTTCTTGAGAGTCTGGCGCTGTTTTACCGCAAGACGCTCGAACAAGCGGAGGAGATGACGGGGCAGAAGGTCAAGGTGCTGCACATCGTTGGCGGAGGCTCCAAGAACCAGTTGCTCAACCAATTCGCCGCCGACGCCATCGGCCGGACCGTTCTGGCTGGCCCCGTCGAATGCACCGCCATTGGCAACGTGCTGATCCAGGCGTTGGCGCTCGGCCACCTGGAATCTCTCGCCGCATTGCGCGATGTCGTGCGGCAATCGTTTGCCCTGCAAACGTATCAACCTCAGTCCGCCGCCACGTGGGACGCGGCCTACGCAAGATTCCAAAAGCTGGTCTCCTGACCGGGCCGGGAATTGCGGGGCGCGAAGTCCGCAGGATCTCGCGCCGAACTCCTTGACAACCAGTGGCTGGCAACCCTTCGGGCTGCCCGTCCTGCAATGCGATCGCGCCCGACTACTCGGCGCGGCGCTGGCTCACGCTTCGCTTCGCACCGGATTGGTCAACTGGCCGATCTTCTCGATCTCGATCGTGACCACATCGCCGCTCTTCAGCCAGACCGGCGGGATGCGGGCCATGCCGACGCCACCGGGCGTGCCGGTAAGAATCACCGTGCCGGGCAACAGCGTCGTGCTGCCGCTCAGAAACTCGATCAGCCGCGGCACGTCGAAGATCATGTCGCCCGTGTTCGCCTCTTGCATGACGTTGCCGTTGAGAATGGTTTTGATGCCGAGCTTGTTCGGGTCCGGAATTTCATCCTTCGTTGCCAAACACGGCCCGAGCGGCGCGAACGTGTCGAACGTCTTGCCCCGGCACCACTGGCTGCCGCCCCATTGCCGTTGCCAGTCGCGCGCGCTCACGTCGTTGGCGCAGGTGTAACCGAGCACGCAATCGAGCGCAGCGTCGCGCGGGACGTTTTTGCAGCGCTTGCCGATCACCACGGCCAACTCGCATTCATAATCCACCTCGCCGCTCCTGAGATGCGTCGGCAACAGGATTGGATCGCCGGGATTCTGCAGCGCGGCGGGCGACTTCAGGAAGAGCACGGGAAACTCCGGAATCTTCATCTTCGTCTCCTCCGCGTGCCGCCGGTAGTTTGTTCCAATGCACAGGACCATGGGGGGAACAATGGGCGCGAGCAGCTTGACGGGGTGGGCGACCTCGCTGGTGAGTTGGAACCGGCCGAGCACGTCGCCGGCGATTCTGAGCGCCGAACCGTCGGGTTGTTGCGCCGCGTAAGCAACCGCGCCTTTGGCATCCTGATAACGGATGAGTTTCATGAATTGTCCACCGAGCCACCGACTTACTACCCGTTTGCCATCGGCGTGTCAACGCGTTCCGCCGGTGCGGGATTGGCAGGGCGCCCAGCCGCGAAGCATCTTCGCGGCCTTCGCCCGTCCAGCAGCGCCCCGTTGCTTTGCAATTCTGCGGCGTTGGAGTTTGAGAACCAGCAGAATCCGGACGCGCAACGTCGCGAGCGCGTCGCCACATTGCTGCGCTGGATCGGTCGCCCAGAACCCGCCACCGCACGGCTGCTGACTCGTGCGGCGGAGATGGTGCGGCGGGGCTTCCGCGACATGGATGCGCTGCATTTGGCGTTTGCAGAACACCTCAAGGCCGATTATTTTGTCACGGTGGACGATGAGATTCTTGCCCGAAGCCAGCAGGTCCAGTCGCCGGTCAAATTCCTCGACGCTGTCGAGGCGGTAAAGGGGTTGGGTCTATGAAGAAAAAAACCTACCGCACGCCGCACGAAGTTGCCGTGAAAGGATTCGAGGTGCTGGTGGAAAAGCTCGGCCCCGGCGGGGCGCTGCAATTCATTCATCAGTACGAGACCGGCCGAGGTGACTACACCCGTGAGCGGAAACGAATTCTGCAAGGCGTCACCCTGCGCAAGTTGAAAGCCGCCTTGCTCAAGTGACCGCGGCCTTCGCCCGTCCAGCAGCGCCCCGAACTCGTTCGGAGTTCAGTTTCCGCAGTTCCTTCGTACCCCGTTTCACGGGGCACAAGAGCCGCAAAGCCGACCGCTGAAAACCAAGAACCGAGAACGGCGCCCTGTCGCCTGCCTTACGCCTCCTGTCTTCTGCCGTTCTCTTGGATAGCCTGCATTTTGCAGGAAGCCATTCTAGGGCTGGCAGCCCAAAGGGTTGCCAGCCGTTGTTCGACAAGGACTTCGGCGCGAAACACCTGCCCCGATTTTGCAATCGGGGCTGCGGGCTTCGCCTGACTGCCTGTCTGCGCAGGCAGGCGTAGGCAGGCGCCCTACAATTCTTGGCGCAGTTTGATTGCGCTTTGACCCGCTTGTGCAATATCCGGGTTGGTTGGGAACGTGGGAGTTAACGGAATTTGGGTTCGTGGCGGAGAACGAACCCAAAGCAAAGATGCAGCCACTATCTATCTAAGTATCTGTAGCCCAAATAGATAGGTGTAACACTGCGCGAGAAAAATTTGGCTTCGTTTCGCAAAAACACATATTTTCTTCCACCCCACCCCCTCCCTGCCAAAAACCGGGGCGATTATACCTCTTTGGCAACCCGGTGTCGAGAACAAACGGCAGTGGCGGTTCGGCCTGGGTAAGCCTGCGGCTGCCGACGCTAACGGCTCCAGACCGGGATCTGCCGGATTCGCTCCACAAGCCAATGTCAGTGACGCACAGCGCAGCCGCATGAACAAAGGCTGCGATCCATGTTGAAGCGACAAAGGGCGGAGGATTCAATGGGTGCAGGCAACAAGCAGGCTCTGCGGGTGACTTTCGACAGCCGTTTGAAGCTGGAGGATCACGGTTCCAAGGCCACGTCCTACGCCGGGTTATTGGCCTGCAGGGAACTCGACGAGACGACGGCAGGGACGGGACCGCCGGGCCGTTCGCGAACGACACAACGGCGCTTGACAGAGCTAATTTCACAGCGGTAGTCTGCCCGTCAGACAACCGGCGGGTACTGCTGCCTGAGTTCATTCGGGCAAACCGGCGCAGGCGGTTCCTGCCGCACACAAGCCGCTGCGCCAAGGGGAGGCCCCAGTAGACACTGGGGATGATCGAATGCGAGCGAAACACTGGATTAGTCTGTGTACTGTTGCGGCAATCGTGGCCGGGTTTTCGGCGCTGGTGACCGCGCAAACGACCAGCACAGTCCATCAAGTCACTCTAACATTAAACGGAGTGCGGGAAAACGACACCCCGCCGCCTTACTCCACAAAACTCACCCTCACCAGCGATAACTTGGTGAATCTGGCGCTCGGGAATGCGCCCGGGGCTTCAGTGCCGACCAACCAGGTTTTGGCCCTTGTCACAGGCGGTGGAAACGGCACCCGCCTCATTGTGTTTGACACTACTTCCAGCAACGTGGTGAACGAGATTGGCACATTCGATGGCCCCGTCAATGGCGCCGTCCAAACCAGCACAACCAAGAGGCAGATGATTCTTCTTCTGCCCATCGAGAATCTCGGCAGCGACGCATACGGCGTGGACGACGGCAATCTCATGGTGTTCGGCACGCAGACCCTGGCGCGGGACGGTTCGGTAACTGGCGTGTCGCCGTGTACCGTGAGTGGCTGGTTGGATATAACGGTGACAGATAGTGGCACCGGTGGCACCGAAGAACAGTCGCTGGTTTTTTCCACAGGCACAATGAGCTTCGGGAAACAGCTTGGAACGCTCGTGGAACCTGCCCCCGTCATCGGTCTCAGCACCAACACGCTCTCAGCCACAGCAACGGCTGGCGGCCCAAACCCGACTCCGCAGTCATTTACCGTTTGCAACAATGGCCCCGCTGGTTCAGTGCTGAATTACACGATCACGTTTACTCCCGGCACCAACACAGCCAATCTCGGGGAGTCACCACCCGATGTGTCACCTTCCAGTGGGACCCTTGCTTCCGGTCAATGTCAATCTACTGTTGTCTCGATCAGCTTGAACAGCACACCAGCAGGGACGTATACAGGCACGCTTACCATTTCGGACCCGGACGCAACGAATAATCCGCAAACAATCTCGGGGACGCTCGTGGTGAATCCTTAAAGATGCCTGTTGATTGCGGAGAAGTTGAAAATCAAGTCACAGGATAGGGGAGAAAGGGAATGGCGAAGCTAGGGGAATCGGGGGCCGTTGCCGCCCCGGTGTCGCTCTCTTGTTATTACGCTCTTTTATAGGTACGACCCTTTTCCCGCCACGGCGCATGCCGAGGCCCTGGACGGAGTGGCGGACGCCAATCCCGCCAACGATGCCTGCCCGCGTCCACCCTGCGGCACCGACCGGGCTGTGGCAACAAGGATCCGGTCACCAGGAAACTCGGTGCGGACGTATTGACAGATGTGGTGGTGAGATGAAGGCATGCACGATTAACGCGGTAAATGAATTCGGACGAAAGGAGAAACCATGAAAGCGAGAAACCTCGGTTGTTTAGGCCTTTTGATGGCCATCCTATTCGGTGTTCAGGGCACGCCCGCCTTGGCGACGGACGTCAGTTTGTACGGGGTGTCCAAAGGCCAGAGTTATACCCAGAGTTCGGCAGGCACACCCACGCTTGGTGCGCAAAACACGCAACCCTATTGGTTTGATTCAGCAGTGTGGGAAACGGCACCGAACTCTGTCTTGGCGGCGTCGGTGCAAGTGCCCGGCGATGGCCTGCTCGTTCTGACGCAGCACGGCGGCAGTGAACTCAGATATGACGATGGCTTCAGCACCCTGAGCGACTTGAACACGAGCTATCCCAATGGCAGCTACGTGATGACGATGACCAACCTCAACGATGGCGTCAAAACCATCACTCTGAACTTCTCGATGGCGGTTTTCCCCCCGTCGCCACCGCACGTCAGCAATTGGGCGGCGACCCAAGCGATGGATGCCAGCGCGGATTTTGTGCTGAGTTGGGACCCGTGGGTGGGAGGGACGACCAATGATTCTGTCATCGTGGAAGTCCGAGATGACCAGGGCAACGATTTATTTGCGTCGCCGTTTACAGGTTCCGGCCGATTGACCGGCACCAACACTTCGGCAGTGATTCCCGCCGGCACGCTGGCTGCCGGCACGAATTACACGGGGAAAATCACGATGGGGAAAATGATTGCGGTGGACGAAACGTCTTATCCCGGTGCTACCGGTTACGCGGGGTGCGGGATCGAGACGTACTTCAACATCACGACAGTTATGGCTGCGCAAACGACCAGCGCAGTCCATCAAGTCACGCTAACATTAAACGGAGTGCGGGAAAACGATAACCCGCCGCCCTACTCCAAAAAGCTGACCCTCACCAGCAATAACTTGGTGAATCTGGCGCTCGGTAATGCGCCCGGTGCTTCGGTGCCAACCAACCAGGTTCTGGCCCTTGTCACAGGAGGTGAAAACGGTTCCCGCCTCGTTGTATTTAACACCGCTTCCGGCAGCGTACTGGTCGAGATCGGCTCCTTTGAGGACCCCGCCAATGGCGCCGTAAAAACCAGTGCAACCAAGAGCGAGAAAACTGCTCTTCTGACCATCGCGAATGTCGGCAGCCTGAACGACGCTAGTCTCATGTTGGTTCTCACGTCGAACCTAGCGCCGGACGGTTCAGTCACTGGCGCGAGCGGCACCGTGAGCGGCTGGGTGGATGTGACGGTGACAAATAGTAGCACCGGTGAGACCGAAGAACAGTCGGTGGTTATCCCCACAGGCACAATGAGCACCGGGAAACAGCTTGGAACGCTCATCGAGCCGTAAGCGGTCGGGCGAGTTGCCGGTAGGGACGGACCGCCGGGCCGTTCGACAAACCCTTCGGCGCGAAACCTTCACCACTAGACCTTTGTGGCTGGCAGCCTGAAGGGTTGCCAGCCGTCGTTCGACAACGTCTTCGGCGCGAAACACCTGCCCCGATTTTGCAATCGGGGCTGCGGGCTTCGCCTGACTGCCTGACTGCCTGTCTGCGCAGGCAGGCGCAGGCAGGCGCCCTACAATTCTTGGCGCAGTTTGATCACCGACCACTTACTGATACCAATACCGGTAATACAACGTGCGGAATTTGACCCGGCGTGGATCGATGAGGGGATAAGACGGATCCTCGTACCGCTGGACGATGGCCTGCACTTTGGCCTCGCCGGTGATGACGTCCGTGCCGGAAATGAAGACCGTGGGGTTGGTAGTGTCAATTTTCTTGGCGCTTTGCGCGATGGCCCAAACGGTGAACATGTCGGAGCGGGTCGTAACCAGATTCGCGATCCCTCTGGCGGGCGTCTCGCGCACCGCCTTAAAGATTGAACCGTATGATGACGGTGCCTGATCAACCAGCCCTTGGACTTCGCACACTTGGCCAACCCATGTGAAAGCATTTACCGAGAATGGAAAGCCGGGAGTATAGAACAGAAGTGGAGGTTGGCGGTTGATGCTACTCATCGCCGTAATTGTCCCGAAGTTCGGGTCCGACAGCAGGCTGTTGGTCAACAGCCCGACCAGCGGGGTCAATCTTGGCGGAAAGATAGAAATAGAATTATCCGTTGAAATCCACTGATTAAGATTCATACGGCCGACAACGTTCGTCGTGTCAGTGGCGGAGAACAAGTCGAGCACGGCCCAATCGGGGGGGGCTGGCTCTCCAGCCGGTTTGTGCTGCAACCAGAAGGTGCGCCACGGCACGCCGGTGTGAATAAATGACATCTCGCCCGGATACATATTGCCGCGATCACGCGCCCCTGTTAGTAGAGATTCCGGTATATTGCCTGAAACGACGTGGCATGAAATGTCGCCGTCCCCTTGGATGGAGCCGGTCTGCACCTGCATATTGGTAGTATAAGTATTGGGCAGTCCGAGCGTCTCCTGTCCCTGACGGAGCGGCGTCCAGTTGTTGCTGACGGGTTTAACGCGGGGATCATTGCAGGCGCTGACCCAATTCAAATAGAATGATTGCACGCCGGCGGGATTGTTGACCATGAAGGGCGGCGTGTTGGTTGGCTGGACGTAGATACTGGCGTAATCCAATCTGTTCCCTGAACTATCCAGAAGGACGGCGGTGATTGTGCCTGCGTTGAGTTGGACGATGATCGGCGTGCTCGTGTCCGACACCGTTACCGACGAAGGCTGAAGCGGCGATGGGAGAGCCATGTAGCTATTCGGTGCGGGCGATGCGGGCATCGGGGGGTAATTAATCGTAGCTGGCTGGAGGATGACCGAACCACACGTGACCCCAGTAGGCGCCTGGGTAACCGTGATGGAGGGCATCGGGTTCCCGGTGAACTGCACGACTGCATTGTTCGGCCAGCCGAGGGTGTTCGTGTACATATACCAGAGTTCCACGATGATGCTGCTACTGAAGTTTATCACCGCGCTTGGACCAGTGAGAGGCGGCACGGAGACCATGTTCGAAATCACCAGTTCGTTGATGTAGGGGGTTTGCTCCAGCCCGAGGTATTGGGGCGTTCTGAATATATTCCCGCCAGCCCCCGAGTCAATGGGGGTGTTGGTCGCGTTGATGTAGCCCACGATGTTCGCGGCAATCTGCTGCAAGTTGTTGTTGTATTTGCTGCTGAAATCCTTACCGAACCAGGCGGTGAGACCGGGGTCTGTGAGCGCGTTCACGATTCCATTCATGGCAGCGAGTGGTGTTTGGGCGGTGTTAACAAGACTGGTCAGGTTCAGCCGTTTCGTGCCCCACGGAGTCAGATCGGGCGAACTCGAATTCACGGTCATGTAAAACCGGTTCGTGGTGAACTTGACCGGGAACTGGTTAATACTCGTGACCTGTTTGAGGCTGTCCAGCGTGTCGAAAGGCCGCGTGAACTGAACGAAATTCCAGATGGTCATTGGATCAAGAGGAACGAAAAGCGCCTGCAAATCAATCGCTGCAGGTGTCCAGCCCTCAAGGTCGGCGAGCCGGCTGTAGGCGGTGTTGATGTTGATCTTCGCGGATTCGTCGTCCACCCAGTAGGCAAACCTCCCGACGAGTTGGCCATTCGCAACGATATTTGACCAGCCGACAGTGAGCGGCACATAGGTGCCCAGCGGGGCCGGGTTGGTGCCGGTGATCCAGTACCCCGCGTTCAAGTCGTTGGTGTCAGTCGGATTGCCCGTGACCGGCATCGTATACATCGGCGTCATGGTCCACGTGCCATTGCCATTCAAGTTATAAGTGTAGATTGCGCCCGGCGAAGTGACGTATGTCGTCAACGGGCTATTGATAATGGGCGGTGTGGCGATGCGGATGTTGGCTACGGCGGTGTCCACGGCGGCTTGGGCAAGCTGGCGCGCCTTGATGAGGTCGTTATAGTTTTTCGAGGACATGTTCTCCACGCGCATGCTCGTGACGAACGCGATGAGCAGCATCGTGACAAGCGCCAGGATTCCCAATGTCAACACCAGGGCGACGCCCTGTTCAGGCTTCCGGCGGTCGAGTGCAAAGGCAGCCATGTGCGCGGTCCTCCTATAAGCCGTTGCGGATGGCGACGAACGTTTGAAACGTCCTGGTTGCTGTATTGGCCATGTTGGTCCACGCTGGAGACCAGAGCGTGACAGTGTTCAGTCGAGCCGCCGCCCGGTTGTCAATCACGCCGAGTGTGATCAGCGCCCCTGCCGGGGCGCGACCCATCATATCGGGCTGCGCACCAGGTGGGATGGTTATGTGTTGCAGCCCGTTAAACCACTTCACGGGATTCAATGTGGAGTTCCAGTAGTATGGGCTTGGAGGTGAAACCATATTGGTCGAAAAGAATCGAAACTGGAGGTTCATAACGTTGACAGCCAACGTGTTGGTCCCATTCGGGTCAGACGTGCCTGGCCACCCATTAGGGTTCGTGTAAAAGTCCCAATAGGTTGTGCTTGGAGAAAACGCAGTTGCCGCCCGGGTTAACGCATAAGGAGGGTTGGCGCCGCTCAGTTGATAGACTATCTCCATCAGATCAACGCCGTTTGCTGCCGGATTGACAGGCGCGACAAACGCAAGAGTATTTGTGTTTGCTGCAAACGGCACCGGGTAGGGCACAACGTTGGTGGTGACGATCGCCTGAGACAGTTCCCGCGACATGAACTCGAGCGCGGCGCGCGCCTGCGTGAACGTCTCGACCCGGTTCTCGCTTTGCAGCCATACGTTCGACGCCTGATTGAACGCCGCAAAAAGCAGGGCGGAGAGAACGGCAAGAATGGCAAGCGACGCCAGCAACTCAAACAGCGTGAAGCCGCGATTCGCGGACGAGGAGGAGAATGAGCGAAAACGTTTCATGGGCTGTCGTACCACGCGACGTAAGTGACGAAGACGTTGGCGTTGATCGTGCTAATGGTGTTAGTCGGAATTCCACTTTGATAAGCCGGCCAGAATACGGTCGCTTGAAGGACCGAGACCGGCCAGGGAGCAGTCAACAGCGGAGGGGGGCTGTAGCTCACTGTCACGAGATAATACGCGGCGGTAGAAACCAATGACGCTGGGACAGAAGGGATCTCGACGCCCTGCTGGTTGAAGTAGATTATGTCCACTCCTGAATATGAACGCAGATCGTGCGGCGGCGACGGCGGCACGCTCGCGCAGTTACTACAGGAGTAGACTTGATTAAATGGAGAAGTGCGGATGAGGTTGAACGTAGTCTGCGCGATGGTCGCTGACAAGGTGTTATCGGCGGCGTTGCGAGCGGACTGGAGTCCCTGCGGAAACAGGCCGATCACCACGAGCAGGCCGATGGCGATGACCGCGGTGGCCACCGCGACCTCGACTAGGGAAAAACCGGCGCGGTTCCCAAGAGGGACGGCGCGATACCCCGAAACGACACGGGGCATTCGCCCCCTGCAATCATTCACGGAAAAAGGCTGCGTCGTTATTGTAGGGCGCCCGCCTGAGCGGACAGGCGATGCCTGTTGTCTGGGTATCGCGCCGTGTCCTTGAGCGATGAAGCGAGGGACGGCGCGATACCCCGAAACGACACGGGGCATTCGCTCCCTACAAAAAGGATTTGCCGATAACCCATGCTGGGGGTCCGCAACGAACCGGTTTGGAAAACGCGCCTTCATGGATGGATCACCTGAATGCGGCCCACGAGGTTGTCCACAACGTTGGTCACCGAATTATAGGGAGCCGTGGGTTGAGGAAGGCCATTGTTGGCGATGAAACCGGATTCGATCGTGAGCGTGCCCGTCTGCGAAGCAGCGCCCGTTGGGCCGAACTCAATGTAGGCCAGCGGCGCTGGCGCCCAGCTCGAATACGGGAACGGCAACGACTGGTTCAGCAGGCATGAGGTGTTATCGAGTGCGCCGATCACACTGCTGCCGGTCGGATCGTACACGAACACGGCACCCGTGGGGAGGTGTTCCCACTTGGCGGCGTAAGTCCATGCCCCCACATAGTTGACGTCATCCGTCATGACCGCGTAGCTGAGGTAGCAGGGAGCCAGACTGTTGGATGGTGTGGTCAGGCTGAAGGGAAAGACGACACGAGCCACGACGCGGTGCGTGATGGCCATCTGCCGGGCCAGGCTCAGCGTGTTGAAGACCTCGCGGCTGGCGGCGTTCATCGCGTTGGCCTTGACCATGTTCGTCACGGCGGGCAGAGCGATGGTCAGCATGATGGCGACAATCGTGAGCACCGAGATCAGCTCCACCAGCGTGAACCCCCTTTGTCGCGACGCGCCCATGCCATCACCAACTCTTCACGTTGTCCTTGTTTGCGCCGGTTCCCAGGTCGCCACTTTGATTCCATTGTCCGTCAGGCCCGGCTGACCAGATGAGAAATCCCGCGTTGAGGTACGAGGTAGCGGGTAGTAAAAACGGGTCTTGGACTTGATTCACGTAGGTCACATCGAAGCTACAATAGTAAGGGTTGCCCCACGGATCAACGTAACTGCCTGCGAAAGTGCCTGTGTTGATTATATCCGTCTGCTTGAATTCAAGAAAGGGCGTCTGACGTGAGTTGCCTTGATAGGTAGCGGTGCCGATGCCAGAAGGTGCGGAAAAGGGAGGAGTGGTGATGTTTACTCCCCGCAAAAGCATGACCATGTTGGTGTCAACAATATAAATATTGTTCGCCATCGAATCAGCGATGGGCCATTTGCCGTACTCGTTATAGTACGCCTTGAACGCGGTCGCCAGGCTGTTTACGCCCTGCTGCGCTTTGGCCACTTCGGCCCGCACCATCGCGGTCTTGATCGCCGGGAACAGCAGCGCCGCCAGAACGCCAATAATGGTGATGACGGTCAACAGTTCCAGCATCGTAAATCCGTTTGAGCGACTGTGTTTTTGTTTCATGTTCTTATCTAGCGCCTCCAGTTGACGATGTCGTCGGGTGTGCTGTCCATGCGGTCCGGGCCGTAGGACCAAAGATCGAAGGTGGCCTGGTTCGTTTGGTTGATCGGTGGTGGCACCCTGCAGTAATAGTTATACGGGGTTCCGAACGGGTCAATGATGTTGGTTTGCGTGGCGCTGAGCGCCTGAATCTGGCTGGGTTTGAAAGTCATGTACTTGCCATCCACGAGCGCAGAGTAGAGCAACGCGTTATTCCTCTGCTCATTGACGTAAAGAGGGGGACCGCTGAGGCGGTTGAGCGTGCTCCGCGGGTAAGCCCCCTTGTCGTTCTTGTAGCTTTCGAGCGCCGTTTCCATGGCGGCGATCTCGGCTTTGGCGCGTGAAACCGCCGCGTTGGTCGCTGCGTACCTGGTCACGCCGAGAATGGCTCCCGCCAGCGCGGCAATAATGACGAACACACACAGCAGCTCGAGGATGGTGAAGCCGGCTCGGGCAGCAGTCAGCGAACAGTTGCCCGTGGCCGGTCCGGACTTCAGACGCCGTCTGTCAGTCGCTGAGAACCGGGACCTGAACACTGAGAGCCTGTTCATCGCTCCCTCCGCTCGCGAAGCTCCGACTCCAGCCGCTCGCTCAGCCATTGTTTCATCATGCTCTGGTAATTGAGATAACGGGAACGCGCCAGCCGTTTGATCCGCGCCAGCATCCGCGGATCGAATCGCAACGTGATGCTCGTCGATTCGCTCTGGTCGGCGCCCGCAGTTGAGAGTTCCATCAGCTTGGCGTCGATGCGGTGCGCGAGCCAGTATTTCGCCTCGTCGTGCTCGCAGGTGAAGCCCGGTACGTCCTCCCATTTCATCACGACTTCCATTCAGCGCGCCTCATTCTCGAAGACGGGTTTGGAGTTCCGCCTTTCGCCCGCAGGTTTGTAGGGCGCGATGCCCCTGTCGTTTCGGGTATCGCGCCGTTCCCCTTCTGCGCCCAACGACGCGGCGCGATACCTGGACAACAGGCATCGCCTGTCCGCTCAGGCGGGCGCCCTACAAGAAATGGTTGGAGGATGTTTCTCCTCACGATGTCCATTCACTCACCTTCCGGTCGTAGAAATAATCTTCCTCTTCCGTCATCTGCCGCGCGCCGATCACGCGAAACTGTTTTCCGTCCGCGCGATAGACGCTGAAAATCCCCCGACCCGTCAGCGTTTTCCCCAGACAGAACGCACGCGATTCCTCGGCGAACCGGGTCGAATCCGGAAACAATCGTATCCCGTGCGGATCCTCGAACGATTCTTCGATCTCACGGATCGTCGGGGCGTCTTTCGGATTGAATGGTGGATCTGACCAGTCAAACTCCATACGCTGTACCTACAATGTATATACAGAATGATTGCATTCTTGTCAACAGCTGTTCCCAAATCTCCACAATCTGTTGTAGGGCTGCGTTGTTATTGTAGGGCGCGATGCCTGTCGTCTAGGTATCGCGCCGCCTCCTTGGGCGATGACGGCGACGGAACGGC
>Ga0326728_10001232_pt1 | contig 91829 bp, 70 predicted proteins | sample MB3enrmetagenome_FD_207602 | JGI IMG/M metagenome (GOLD analysis project Ga0326728, IMG submission 207602) | Lab enriched peat soil microbial communities from McLean, Ithaca, NY, United States - MB31MN | ecosystem: Environmental > Terrestrial > Soil > Wetlands > Peat | place: USA: New York... | reverse complement strand
TTGGACCCATTCTCGGCGGCTCCGCTCGGCCAGTTTCATACATTGTATCATGGTTTGAACATACAAGGATTTTGCGATTGAGGAGCGGCCGAAGCGATCCAAAAGCCGGATGCGGGCACAAAGGATTCATTTACGGACAAGTCCTAAGTGTTTTGTCTCCGCATCCCCGCATCAGCCCTTCTACCCTCTCCGCATCTAAGTGTCGTTTTCTCCCCGCATCTCCGCGTTCCCGCGTCAGTCTTTCTCTCTCCCCATCTTTGCAATTGACCTCATCGGTCCTCATTGGCTAGACTGTAGCTCACCATGAAAAAAACCTTTTACATATACATATTGCGCGAGCAGTGTTTGCCGGTTTTCATCTGCCTTGCCGGGGTCTGCTTCGTGCTTGTTACAGGGCAGCTTCTCCAGCTCATGCGGATTCTTTTCGCTTCATCGTGCAGCCTGAAAGATCTGGCCCAAATACTGATGCTTGCCATGCCAAGGCTTCTTCTGTACGCAACCCCCATGTCCATTCTGCTCGGGGTCATGCTTGCGTTCGTGCGCCTGAACGGAGACAATGAAATCATAGCCTTTCGAGCGGCCGGGATCAGTTTTTTGGACTTTTTGCCCCCGGTGCTCGCTGTCCTCATCGTTGCCACGGTACTCGCATTCATAAACGCCATTGTCGTCATTCCCATTACAAACCACGCATTTGAGACAAAACTGAGGTCGCTAGGCCGCACCTCTATTCCGGCCCTTTTGAAAGAGGGTATCTTCATTTCCGCCATTCCGAACCTGGTCTTTTTTTTCAGATCGGTTGATCGCACGGATTATTCGATCCATGGGGTTTTCGTGCAGGACCAAAGACATCCGAAGGAAAAAGTGACGATAGTGGCCGAAACCGCCCAGCTTTTCATTCCGCACGATTCCAACAGCATCACTTTCAGACTTGCGAATGGCGTTATAACCCGCACCGCCCAGAACCTGCTGGACGCCCAGGCCGTTTCTTTCAAAAATTACGATTTCATACTCTCGATGGACGAGATCATGGGCGCCGAAAAAGCGGGCAGAAAGAGAAGTGAAATGAACCTGGCGGAGATATACGACAAGGTGAAATCGGCGGTGGATGCAAAGACGTTCGTATGGTGGAGCCTGGAACTACATCAGAGAATCGCTTTTCCCTCGGCCTGTCTGCTCCTGGGGCTGCTGGGTCCGCCGCTTGGATCGCTTTTCCGCCAGAGGAGCCGAATGACCGGGATCACTATCGGGGTGGGGATTTTCCTGGTTTACTACATCATGCTCTCCGCGGGCCGGGGACTTGGAGAAAATAACCTGCTCCCGCCTTTTTTCGCCGTCTGGACCCCCAATCTGCTGAGCCTTATCCTCGTCCTCTATTTATGGACTAAACTGCATAAAGAGACCCCGTTTTTCATTTCTTTGCTCGGCCGCTCCCTGAGCCGATTGAGGCATGCGGTCTTCAGCCGCCTCATTCACGGAGCTGCGGTCGAATGAGAATAATCCCCACTTACGTGCTGCGACATTTCCTGCCGGTGTTGATCCTGTCGCTGGTCGGCTTTGTGGGCATCTACCTCATGGTCGACTTTTTCGAGCGCGTGGACAACATGATGGCAAGCAACGTCCCGTTCCGTGAGATTTATACCTACTTCGTCTATAAAATTCCCCTGATAGTAACCCAGGGCATACCAATGGCGTCGCTGCTCTCGGCCATAATCGCGCTTGGTTTACTCAAGCGAAACCGGGAACTGATCGCAATGGAGACGGCGGGCATAAATCCCGCCTATTATGTCTCCCCGATAATTATCAGCGCCTTCGTGCTGGCGCTGATCCACTTTAGTGTGGCGGAGTTTGCGGCCCGTCCCCTGAATCCGAAGATCGACGCGATCTGGCAGGTGAGCGTTGAGCGCCAAAAACCGGCGCCATGGATGAACCCGGAGAATATGTGGTACCGGGATGAGAATACCATTTATCAGATCCGGCTCTACGACCGGGAGAAAAATGTAATGCGGGTGGCATCGATATTTTTTCTCGATTCCAGTTTCCGCATATTTCAACGGATCGATGCCCGGTCCATCACCTGGACCGATCCAGGGTGGCTGGCCGAGGACGGCCTCATAATCGGCTTCCGGGACGGAAATATTTCTCAGCAGAAGTTCGACCGCAAAGAGCTCGATCTAAGCGTTTCTCCATCAGAGTTTAGCGCCGTACAGACTCTTCCGGACAACCTCAGTTGGATGGACCTGCGCCGTTACGTGGAAAAAATAGAGTCGGAGGGATTCAGTTCCACCCCTTACAGGGTTGACCTGCATATGCGGATCGCACTGCCCGTTGCCACGTTCATCCTGACCTTGCTTGGGATACTGGTGGCCCTGAGACAGGGTATCCACGGAGGAATCGCCGCCGGGGCGGGCATCTCACTTTGCGTGGCGTTCGCCTTTCTGGCCATATCCAACGTGGGCAGTTCTCTCTCCTCGGCCGGAGTTCTACCGCCCTCCCTGGGCGTATGGACCGGAAACATCATTTTTTCCGCGGTCCTCTGTTATTTCTGGATCCGGGGACGGGCATGACGAATTCTTGTCAAGACAATGGGCGGATTCCGATGTGGAAGTTGCCGGCGCATTATCCCTACACTTCCGCCGCCGCTGTGTTGTTCATATCGCAGGCCTTTCCCCCCTTGCTTCGCCTCCGAACCGAGTGGACCGAGGTTTTCGTATCGGCATCCAGGAACTTACTGGCAGGACGGGATTTCCTCGAAAAGGGCTCCGGATATGTTTATCCGCCGTTCTTCGCAATCGTGTCGACGCCCTTTACGCTGCTGCCGCAGGCCGTCTCTCAGCTTCTATTTTATCTTATCAGCGCCGCCTGCCTTATTTACGTGGTAAAAAGCTCATGGTCGGCGTCCGGGGGCGGCAGGCTGCAGGGACCCGGGGTGAAGGTCGAACCGCGGGAACATCTCATTTTCCTGTTGTCGCTGTTTTGCGCCGGACGCTTCCTGCTGAACGCCCTGTCCCACATGCAAACCGACCTGGTCATAGCCGCTCTGGTGATGGCTGGATGTCTGACGCTGCGGGCCGGCAGGGGCTTTGTTTCCGCTACTTGGATAGGACTTGCCGCGGCAATCAAGTGCACGCCGCTCTTGTTTGCGCCGTACCTGGCATGGCGCGGCAAATGGCTTGCGGCGCTCTGGCTGGTCGTGGTCGCGGTCGGCGTGAATTTTTTACCGGACCTCCTGCACCGTCCCCCCTCCGGCGGGTTCTGGGTAACGGAGTGGTACTCGCGCTATATCCGCCCGATAGGGGAAAAAAATCACATCCCGGGGGCATGGTATACGACGATCACCAATAATCAGTCGCTGGCCGGCGCCGTGAACCGCTTTTCAACCACGGCCCTGAAACGCACGCCGGACGGCATTGATGTGGAATTCGGGAAAAGCAGCGCGCTTTCGCCGGCGACCCTCAAAGCAATCACTCTGGTCCTCTATGCAATGGTTACGGTACCGTCCGCCTATGCCATGTGGCGCCGTCGCCGCGGCGCCGGGCCGCCGCGGGCCGCGCCCGATGCCGACGCTCTGGAGTTCAGCATAATCCTTTTGTTGATGCTCCTGCTTTCCCCGAACTCAAGTCGGGCTCATTTCGGAATAATGCTCCTGCCGGCCATGTGTATCGGGCGCATGGCCCTGACTCACCGGAACCGAACGGCTTGGACGCTTTTATTGCTCGCAACCTTTGTTTCACTCATCTGTTATAATGCGCCTTTTAACATCTTTTTCAATGCCACCCTCTGGGCCGGCGCCGTCACCATGGTGACAATTCTCCTGCTGGCAGGCTGCATCATCGGCCTCTTTCAGGAAAGAGCTCGGCCACAGTAACGTGGAGGCCTAAAAGACCGGATCAGGCGTTACCCGCGGCAGCCCCGAGGATGGTCGTTCCCGGCGGCGGAGTGAAAACCCTTTGCGAGAGTTCTTGATCGAGCAGGTAGAGATTGCCGCCCTCGCTTCCTATCAACTTTAATTTTTGCACCACGGCGTCTGCGCTGGATTCTTCCTCGACCTGCTCCGTCAGGAACCACTGGAGCAGATTGCCCGTGGCATGGTCTCTTTCTTCAGACGCAATGTCGGCCAGATTGTAAATCAAGCCCGTCACCTTTACCTCGTGCTCATATACGGCTTGAAAGGCCAAGAGCGGTGAATCCCACGAGGTCGGAGGACCTGCGATTGCCTTTAAATCGACCTTACCGCCCCGGTTGTTCACAAAATCGAAAAACTTCATCGCGTGAGTCATTTCTTCCAGGGCCTGAATTTCCATCCACCTGGCAAATCCTTCCAGATTGAGCCGTTTGAAATAAGAAGCCATTGAAAGATACAGATAAGACGAATAAAGCTCGGCGTTTATTTGCTCGTTTAAAGCGTTTCTTATTCTTTCATTCATTTTTCCCTCCTACCCGAATCACCCAAATACAGATTCAACCGATACATCTTTTTGCCGGACTTTCTAACTTATGCACGATTGCGGCGGAGTCAATTCCGGCGCACGTACGCAACTATCCCTCCGAGGCATTTCACTCCCGGCGGGATTTCATGAGATTTCCCGCCGGTCTATTTCCGAACGCGCCCTGAAGGTCCGGATCATTACGGGTACGCCAAGCAGCAGAAAAAACACATCCCGCGCCAGGTACCATGACATGTGAGTCGGCCCGGAAACCCGGGCGCTGAAGCATCCGCAGTGCACGTCGATTCCTCGCGCAACAGCGCTGGCAAGGGCGCTCAAAAAGACGACCAGCAGAAGATTGGCGAGGATCGTCGCGCCCGGCAGCCACCAGCCGCAAAGGATGAGCGCGCCGACGATCACTTCCAGCCAGGGGAGCACCACGGCGACAATATTCACCATGCGGTCGGGAAGGATTTGATAATTTTGCACTATTCCGGCAAACTCAGCGGGATGAGCTATCTTGTCGATGCTTGCTGCTATGAATATGACCCCGAGGAGCAGGCGCATAAAAAGAAAAACGTATTTACGGGACCGAGACTTCATTTTACCTCAATCTAAGCGCGGCGGCGGCCTGTCTCGAAGCGCCGGTTGCGCCGCCGGCAGTGCGGTCGCGGTCAAAAGGCCGGTCAACTGAATAGATAAAAGCCGATCCGAAAAATTGTCTGTTTATCACGAAAGTAAAAAATACCCATAGAACAAAACCGCACACGCATCGGGTGAGCAATGATCTGAAAATATCGCTCGCCGGCGGCTGCTCATGGGCCGCAGACCCCGCATCTTCTGCAATCCTGCTCGGGCCGGCATTCCGGGCTGATCTTTCCCTCGATCGCGCGCCCGTATTCCTCCCACAAAAATTCCCTGTCGATCCCATGATCGATTACCTCCCAGGGGAATTTTTCATCTCGTCCGCGCTCCCTCATTACCCAAAAATCGGAGTTCAAAGGCGAACCGCGCATCGCATGGCCCCAATCAAGCCCATCCAACGCAACATTTTCCAGGAAAACCGAGACTCTGCGATCCCCCCTGGACAAAAGGGCCTGCACGTAAGCCCACTTCGGCAGGTCGAAGTGGACCCGCATATTGGGCACTTTTCTAAGCGCTTTTTGAATCCGGCCGGCTTTCTCCCTAAGTTCCCCCACCCCGGCGAAAGCCGCCCACTGAAAGGGTGTGAATGGTTTCGGCACAAAAGAATTCACGCTAAGGGTAATGGCGCCGAGCCGTGTCTTGCCACGGCTCGAACTGAGCACATGGTGGTGGATCCCTTTTGCAAGTTCGACTATGGCCTCCAGATCCTCGGAGGTCTCGGTCGGAAGCCCCACCATAAAATAGAGCTTGATATTGAGGATTCCTTTTTTGGCCAGCATTTCAACCGCATTGTATATCTGATCTTCCGACAAATTTTTGTTGATGACCCGCCTAAGTCTTTCCGATCCGGCCTCCGGGGCTATTGCTACTGCCCGGTGCGCGCTGGATTCAAGCGACGAAAGGACTTGATCGCTAAGCGTATCGGCCCGGAGGGAAGAAAAAGAAAGCGATTGGCCCCGGTCGAGCAGCGACGCGCATAAATCGGCTATTTCCGGATGATCGGACACGGCCGCGCTTACCAGGCCGATCCTGTTCCCTGGCCGTTTTACCTCATCGGCCGCCCGAACCAACTCTTGATAGCCATGATAACGCACCGGCCGGTAGACGAACCCGGCCGCGCAAAACCGGCATCCACGCCCGCAGCCTCTTCCGATTTCCAGCAGCAAAGAGTTGCTGAATTCGGTATGCGCTGTAAATATGACTGTTCTGCACGGCTGCTTGGCGGAAAGGGCGGCGCGCCTGGCGACAATCCTTTCAGGAAGCCCGCTCCCATCCGATGGGCCGATCGACTCCAGGAGGCCGTCCGCATCGAAGTGAGACTCGTAAAAAGAGGGAATATAAATTCCTTCGACCGAGCGGCCCATCTCTTTGAGAATTTCTGATCGGGCGGCCGAGCTGCTCTCGAACTGTTTCCAAAAATCCATGAAGTCGGGAACCAGGGTTTCTCCCTCGCCGATGAATATGAAATCCAAAAAAGGAGAAACCGGTTCCGGGTTCAGGAAAAGCGCTACTCCCCCTCCAGCCACAAGGGGATGCGCATGAGTTCGCTCCCGGGAGCGCGCGGGTATCGCCGCGAACCGCAGCATTTCAAGCATGTTGGGGTAATCGTTTTCATAGGGAACGCTGAAAGCCACGAGGTCGAAATCCCGGAGCGGCCTCTGAGACTCGACGGAGAGCAGGCTGCCGGGAGATTGGCTCACAACGCCGAGTTCCTGCGGCTCAGGGTAGAATACGCGTTCGCAGACCACGTTTTCAAACCGATTCAAGGCGTCGTACACGAAGTGAAACCCGAGGTTCGACATCCCGACGGCATAACGGTTCGGAAAGGCAAGAGCGATGCGAGTCTTACCCCCCCAATCCTTGATTATGGTCCCTTTTTCGCCTTCAAGCCATTTTTGCTGCCGTTCCTTGAGCTTCCAGGTCATTTTCTTCCTGGGACCGCCGTCGCGAGAGCCCCGTTCCTTCCTTCAATTTTTGCTTTCCATCCTCTTGCTCAAACCGCTAATATGACAGTATATCAGAAGTTCTCCGTTTTAAAGAGCAACCCGGCGGTTTGTGTTACCTGCGGGTGAATGCGGTTATCGGCCTGACGGGATTCAGGCGTTCCTGGAAAGAAAGCATATAATGGCCGGCGATCCCCGACAAAGACATGCCTTCCTGGTAGGTGGAACGCACAGCGGGTGCGGTAAGACTACGATGGCCCTCGCTTTGCTCGCCGCACTGAAGGCGAGAGGTCTAAACGTTCAGCCATTCAAGGTGGGGCCCGATTTCATCGATCCGGGCCTGCACGCCCGGATAGCAGGGAAGCAAAGCCGCAACCTGGACGGATGGATGCTTGGCCGCAAATGGAACATGGACCTTTTCCGGCGCCTCATACAACACTCGGACGTCGGATTGATCGAAGGCGTCATGGGCCTTTTCGACGGCTACGAGGGCTGCACGGAATCGGGCAGCAGCGCCGAGATGGCCAAGTGGCTCGGGGTCCCCGTTGTCTTGGTGGTGGACGCCCGGAGCATGGCAAGGAGCGCCGCGGCCCTGCTATATGGATTCACTCGCTTCGATCCGGCGCTCCAGTTTGCCGGGGTGATTTTCAACCGGATCGGCGGCGAAGCGCACCTGGAGTATTTGAAGGAAGCAGTCCATTCTTCATGCCCCGGTGTTACCATTCTGGGCGGGATTCCCCGAGAGGAAAGGATCAGCATACCCGAGCGGCACCTGGGATTGATGACCGCTGAGGAAATGAACCTGGATGCCGAGTGGCAAAAGAGATTGGCCGGGTTGGTGGAAAGGCGCATCGACATCGACCTGCTTCTTGAAAAAGCCCGGTTATCAGTCCCCTTTGAAATGGGGAGGCACTCGGACCCGGGACCTCAACCGCTCTCCACGCACGGATCAGAGTTCATTCCCGAGATTGCGGTGGCGCGCGATGCCGCATTCTGCTTTTATTACCCCGACAACCTGGAGCTTCTTGAGCAGGCTGGGGCCCGGCTCCGGTTTTTTTCTCCGATTTCCGGTGAAACCCTCCCGGAAGAATGCTCTGGGGCATACCTGGGCGGTGGATACCCCGAACTCTTTGCAAAGGAGATATCCGGCAACGCCGGTTTTCTCCCGGCGCTACGCGGGCGCGCCGCGCAGGGAATGCCGATCTATGCCGAATGCGGGGGCCTGATGACGCTGTGCCGCTTCATCGAAACCGTGGAAGGGAAAAGATATCCCATGGGCGGTATTCTTCCTTTCGGGACCAGGATGCTCTCCAGGCGCAAGGCGCTTGGATATACCGAGGTGGTTTTGCGGCGGGAATGTCTGCTCGGGGCTGAGGGCGCCGTTATCCGGGGCCATGAGTTTCACTACTCCGAAATAGTCGAACCGGAGCAGAACGTGGAGATTGAGTCCGTCTACGATCTGCGCATGCGCAAACACGAAGCCGCCAGGTATGAAGGCTACCGGAAAGGGTCCGTGCTTGCCAGCTATATCCATCTTCATTGGGGCAGCGCCCCCGAGGCCCCTGTCCGCTTCGTGCGCTGCTGCGCCGAGTGGAAAAAGGGAGGCAAAGGCATTTAAGATGTCAAGCGCCAAGGCATTGATGTTTTTGGGGACCGGCTCCGACGTGGGCAAGAGCGTCCTGGCCGCCGCGTTCTGCCGCATATTCAAAAACGCGGGATACCGGGTCGCTCCGTTCAAGGCGCAAAATATGGCTTTGAACTCCTTCATAACCCCCCAAAACGGAGAAATGGGGCGAGCCCAGGTCGTTCAGGCAGAGGCAGCGGGGATCGAGCCCCATGTGGACATGAATCCCATCCTGCTCAAACCGACTTCCCAGATGGGCTCTCAGGTCATAGTGCTCGGACGCGTTGTCGGGAATTTTTCGGCAAAGGAATATTACGATTATAAAAAGGAACTCGTGCCGGTGGTTCGAGAAGCCTTTGAAAGGCTTAGCGCAAAAAACGACATAATCGTAATGGAAGGCGCGGGAAGCGCTGTAGAACTGAACCTGAAAGAGCACGACCTGGTGAATATGGCGATGGCCGAGATTGCGGACGCCAAATGCATCCTGGTGGGCGATATCGACCGGGGCGGGATATTCGCATCTCTTCTGGGCAGCATTTCACTCTTGCAGCCTACCGAGCGCGGCCGGATAATCGGGTTCATCGTGAACAAACTTAGAGGGGACCCCCGCCTTTTCGAAGACGGTGTTCAAATACTGCAGTCGCGCTCCGGTGTTCCAGTGTTCGGGGTTGTGCCTTACTTCAGCGATATTTCCCTGCCCGAAGAAGACAGCGTGGCCCTTGGAAGGCGAATGACCGGACCGGAAGCCGGGGGCTCTTCGGACTCAATTCGAATCGGTGTCGTGCGTCTGCCTTTCATTTCAAACTACACTGATTTCGACCCCTTCGAGATGGACCCGAACGTCGAACTGGTCTATTTTGACAGTCCGGCCAGAATTTTCGGCTTCGACGCCGTGATTATTCCCGGAAGCAAGAACACGATAGAGGATCTCGCCGCATTGAGCAGAAGCGGCATGGCCGATGTGCTGAACGCTTTTCATAAATCGGGTGGCACGGTCGTGGGGCTTTGCGGCGGATACCAGATGATGGGGACCGTGGTGCGCGACCCGCGCGCAATCGAGAGTCCGCTGGGCACAATCCCGGGACTGGGTCTGCTGGACATGGAAACAGAAATGTATCCCGACAAGATTACCTCCCAGGTCGAGGCCCGGGTCATTTCCAAATCTCTACCCTTTCCGGGAAGCAAAGGCGTGCTTGCCGGATACGAGATCCACATGGGCAGAAGCACCTCGGGCGGGAATGCAAAATCGATCTTCAGGATCTTGCGCCGTGAGGGCATGCCCGTCGACGTCGAGGACGGGCTTTCGCAACCCGATGGAAGAACATGGGGCACCTACATTCACGGGATATTCGACAACGACGGGTTTCGTAACGCCTTCCTCGAAGATATCGGAAAAAGATCGGGTAAGACCGCCCCGGCTTCGGGTCTTTTTTCATTCCGACCCTATAAGGAGGTGCAATACGATCGTCTTGCCGAGTTGGTGCGCAAGTTCGTGGACGTGGACCGGATTCTCGACAGCGTTCTCAAAGGATAGAAATGACTTTTCTGCCCTGGCATTTGACCGCGGCCTACATCCTCGATCTTGCGGCAGGCGACCCTCGATGGATGCCTCACCCGATCCGCTGGATCGGCCGACTGGTCGCCCTGACCGAAAATCTGCTCTACGCCGATGCGGCGTCCCCTGCCATGATGCGGGTCTCGGGCTTCGCCCTCTGGGCGGTGGTGATAACGGCCGTGCTGGTATCGGCCAAGACCTTTATCGAACTATGCCGCTTCGCAGGCCCCATATACGCCGATGTGGCCATGATATGGCTCGCATACACCACTCTTGCCACGCGTTGCCTCCACAAGGAATCATCAGGCGTCGCCACGGCCCTGCGCGGCAACAACCTGGCCCTTGCCCGCGAACGCCTGTCGTTTATCGTAAGCCGCCAAACGTCTCAACTGGATGAAACGGCCATCGTGCGCGCGTTGGTAGAGACTGTCTCTGAAAACATCTCGGATGGAATCGTGGCGCCGCTTTTTTACCTGGCGCTCTTTGGACCCGTCGGCGCGCTCGTATACAAAGCCATAAACACCATGGATTCCATGCTGGGGTACAAAAACGAGCGCTACCTCCGGTTCGGTTCCTTTGCCGCACGGGCGGATGACGCGGCCAACTGGGTCCCGGCCAGGATCAGCGGATGGCTGCTTGTCGGCGCCGCGGCATGCGCCGGCGCGGACTGGCGGACTGCGGCACGCATTATGATGAGGGACGCGTCAAAGATGAAAAGCCCCAACGCCGGATATCCCGAAGCCGCCGCCGCCGGCGCCCTCGGCGTCCAACTGGGCGGCACGAACCTCTATTTCGGACAGCCGGTCGCAAAACCCCTTCTCGGCGAGCCGACAAATCCCATAACGCTTGAAACATATGAAAAGATGATCAGGCTGATGTACCTGAGTTCAGGTCTAGCCTTTTTTATGGCGTTCTGCATCATGCTGACCATGCGTATACTGGGGTGACCCAGGCTGTAGCGATGAAAAATTTCTAGGCCGCGACAGGTGGCTGTTGCCAATTTTGCTTGAAAAACTCAAAATCAGAATTCAGACCTGAGGCGAATAGTGATGTTCGTTCGAACGTGTCAGGTCGCGAAGGCTCCTGAGCGCTTATGCTTATTCTACAGTCCGTGTGGGCAAATAGTCGTGGGTGAGAAACAAAGCGGTTCTCCTGAGCGTCAAAACGATACTGGCAGGAAGTGCTCGAAATGAAGCAAGAAAGACCCTCCGCCGATCTTTTCTCGGAAAGCATATATAGACTGCTGCTGCCTGGGCATCTGCAGCTCATTCCGGGACTTAACGAAGTCTATGAACTCGAACTTGCATTCTATGAAAGCAAGATTCTCAGCGATGAGGATGTCATCCGTCGCGGCGCCTACTTTGCTCAGGTAGGAGAACGCCCCACCTACCACTCGTTAATTTGCAGCGGCGATGCGCTGCAACTGCCTCAGAACTCCTCGGCAAGATTGCGATCCTTCTTTGAATCGAAGCAGTTCAAAACCGGTTATGCCACGCACGGCCTGTTCCCTTATAGAGGTAAATTCCACCCTCAGATGATTAAGGCCTTGATCAACATAATGGGCATGAAACCCGGCGATACCATCCTTGACCCGATGATGGGCTCCGGCACCGTGCTCATCGAAGCATGCCTCATGGGAATTAAGTCCATCGGAGTCGATGCGAGCCCCTTTTGCCGATTCATGGCCCGTGCCAAGCTCGACGGCCTCATCGTGCCCCTTGAACCGATTCGAGCTGCCCTTAACAACTGCAACGTCGTTTTCCGACAATTCCAAGAAAATATCGGATATGCGCAACCTGGAACTAAAATTCAATCGCGAGCGGATTTCCGCTTCTTCCAGGAACCTGGAGCGGCTTACACAGCTTCCTCTAAATGTAGTCATACGTCGCTAGAAGATTGCAAGTCGGATGCAACTCGAAATTTTCTCCTTCTTGCTTATCTGGATAGCGCTGGCTATTCTGAGAGAAGCACACGCAATCCTCCCTGCGAACAGTTTCGTGCCATCCTCAAACGCTATTTGTTTGTGGCTGAAAAGATTCAAGCGGTTCTGGCGCGAGTGGACCTGGAGCCGGCGCCTGCTACCCCTTTGGAGGGAGACGCACGATTCCTCCCATTGGGGGACTCGACCGTGGACGGCATACTTTTTTCTCCGCCATACAGTTTTGCCATTGATTATCTTAAAAATGATTCTTTCCACTTGCAGTCCCTAGGCGCGGACATAAATGCCTTGAAGGAAAAAATGATCGGCCTCCGAGGAAGAACTCCTCGCCAGAAACTGGAACTCTATAAATCCGATATGGAAACAGTGCTTTCCGAGTGTGCACGTGTTCTACGCAGGGGTCGATTCTGTACGTTCATAGTCGGAACCAACGACAATCAAATCGGAAGGATACTTGAAGCCCCCCCCGGCAGTGTTCCGGGTACAGATGAAATGCTCGTTGAGATGAGCGCCAGATGTGGTTTTGATCTGGCTCTGCGATTAGGGCGCCAAATTACCGGAATCGCGAATACCATGCGGACGGAGTACATCATCATCTTGGAACGTAGGTAGGATGCAAAACACTCTATTACTGCAGTGCCCTGCCATCGGTGCCTTTGGAGATTCGTGGCACTGAGTCGCTCACCGCATCATGTTCGATTGCGATGACCACTAAGAGGCCTTCTTTAACCGGCAGGGCTCTCCAAAGTGCGAAATAGGGCTCGATTTCGGGGAAGTTTCCAACGCGGTCAGTGAGGTACTTGTACATAGCACGAGTCGGAAGGACTAACGCTCCGCCGATGAGCAGGCCTTTCATAATGCCGAGGGCCATTTTGTTAAGTGAACGATGGCTTGAAGATACGTTACCCGTTTCCCATTCCATGCAGAATAAGCGGTTGCCAACGGATATCGTCGCATCAACCGGCCCCGGTCGTCTCAGCGTGGTTACATCAACGCAAGTTTCAAGTCCCCAGCCGAGCGACCTCAAATGTCGCATGCAAGCCTCTTTGATCGGTCTAACTCCGCTACCTTCACCGCGCTTCTTGCCTGGTTCATCACGAAGGGTGAAGGACCCTGAGTGTGGTGGCCACTGTATGGATTGGATGGCACTTATCATGTGCCCTTCGATCATCTTCCATTCTTGCGAGGAGGAGAACTCGCCTGCGTCAATGAGGCGCTCAGTCCGCATTATCTTCATCGGATTCCGCTCCTATTTTTCCTGGGTCTTTCCCCGATGCGAAAACAGAACCCTCCACACATAAAACCATTTGTGAGGGCTGAGTTTCCAAAGCTGCAGCCAATTGAAAAATCGTCCTCAGGGAAGGACTCTTGCGTCCTCGTTCAAGCTGGCTGATGTATGTGCGATGATATCCGCTCTCAAAGCCCAATTGTTCTTGTGATAGCTTTCGTGCTTTGCGCAGTTCCTGTAAGGCGACTCCAAATGCTTCTTCGATGGTCAACTTTGCGTCCCCCGGGTTTTTTTGAATTTCCCAGTCTTGCTTTGGCGTGTATGATGATGTAGACTAAAAATCTACAGACTATAGTATTCATATAGAGGACAAAAACGTTCGAGGATACTTGCTCATGATTCATTCTGATTTATTTAGCGTGCTGGGGATAAACGGTAATGACAGATTTGAAATAAAAAAGTTTGCTGACGTGGTCGACATACCTGCGGAGCGATTGCGGCACTACAATGACAGCAACACCTTGCCATCAGGATATGATCTGGAGCGAATCTGTTCAGCAGCGGGGTTATCGTCTATTGAATTAATGCTGAAAATGGCAGTCCTTGACCACCGCATTCTGCAGGCGCTGCAGTCCAATGCCAAGCAGGTTTTTGAGCTAATCAGCGACGACATAGAGCAACCGGGAAATAACGCAGAACATCCTCCCATAGTTTTCGAGACGAACTTTGGACAGCTTCATCAAGGGGATTGCCTGGCTTTAATGCAGCACATGCAAAGCGACAGCATCGATATGATCTTTGCCGACCCGCCGTTTAATCTGAAGAAACTCTATCCCTCCGGAGTCAATGATGATCTCAATAAGGCACAGTATCTGGATTGGTGCGAGACTTGGACGGACGAATGTATTAGGTTGTTGAAACCGGGCGGCAGTCTTTTCCTCTGGAATATTCCCAGATGGAATACTCACATCTCAACATACCTTAATGCTCGCCTCACTTTTCGACATTGGATAGCTGTGGATATCAAATACAGCCTTCCTATCTCGGGACGGCTTTATCCATCCCATTACTCTCTTCTCTATTACTGCAAGGGTGAAAAACCGAAATGCTTCCACCCTGACCGTTTGCCGATGGAGATCTGCCCGGTATGTAAAGCAGATTTGCGCGATTATGGCGGATACAAGGATAAAATGAATCCGAAAGGGGTTAATTTGACGGATGTCTGGATGGATATCGCCCCGGTACGACACTCAAAGTACAAGAAAAGAAGAGGCTCCAATGAGCTATCCGTTAAACTGATGGATAGAATTATAGAGATGGCATCCGACGAAGACGACGTGATTTTTGATCCATTCGGCGGTTCGGGAACGACTTACGTTGTGGCTGAAATCAAACGACGTAGGTGGATCGGAATTGAGCTAGGGCCTGTAGACGACATTGTGAATCGGTTCGAGGAAATCGGTACAGATGCGGATCTGATCGAAAGAATCCGTCGTAACTACAATTGTCTTTTCACGGAAGAAGATTCAGGCATTCGGCGGCAGATGGGTCTATGGACCTGCGAGTCCGTATGCAAGCCAGTGGGTAAAAGGGGGTAGCCTTCGGAAGCGGAAAGCCTACCCATGTAGTTATGGAAGTCTTCCCCTTTGTTTAACCAATACTAGCTTATTTTTAGACACGATGAGAGCGACGCATGTGGTTCTCGTAGCATAGTTGAAAAAGGTCCGGAGAGGCTCACAGTTTAAGACTCACCTGCATGCAATAGGACAGGAACCATGACAATCGTCCACGGCGGAAATATCTACGAACTCTCGGCGCAGGCCGGATGCTCACCCGATGATATCCTTGACTTTAGCGCAAGCATAAACCCGCTCGGCCCTCCTCCCGGTCTGGCACGGGTCCTTTCCGGCTGCTTCCGGCGGCTCGTGAACTATCCCGATATACACAACCGGCTCCTGATCGACGCCGTTTCAAAACTCCACGACATCGACTCTGAATGCATCGCCGTCGGGAACGGATCGACCGAAATTATCTACTGGCTGCCGAGGGCGCTGGACGTCGGCACGGCCCTCGTTGTATCGCCCACCTTCGGCGAATACGCCAAAGCGTTCGAACTCCAGGGAACGCGGCTGCAAAGACTCTTTTCGGCATCGGAGAACTGCTTTCAGCCAAGAGCCGAGCACCTTGAAGCCGCGCTCCAACAATACCCTGTCGAAGCTGTTCTTCTGACGCACCCCGCCAGCCCTTCCGGGGCACTTATGGATGGCGCCCTCATCGACTGGATAGTCGAAAACTGCTCCCGAACCCCGAACACCTTATTTCTGATCGACGAGGTTTTTATCGATTTTTGTGAGCATGCTTCATTGAAGCGGTTCTTGGACAGGTCGCAAAACATTGCGATCATAAGGTCTCTCACCAAGTTTTACGCGCTGCCGGGTTTGCGCATCGGCTACCTGCTCGCCCCGCCCCGAATTGCCGCAAAGGTGAAGCGCCATCTTCCGCCATGGTCGGTGAACACCCTCGCCCAGACGGCGGGCGCCTATTGTTTTATGCAGGACCGTTACAGGCACAAGACCTTGAAACTGATAGCAACGGAACGCCGAAGGCTTGCCATGAAGCTTTCGGCCATTTCCGGCCTGACAGTTTTTCCCGCCGAGGCAAATTACCTTCTCATCAGGCTTGATCGAAGCCTCCAGCCGGCTTCCAGCCTGAAACGGGATATATTCAATCGAGATCGGATTCTCATTCGTGACTGCGGATCGTTCGAAGGTCTTGACGACTGGTATTTTCGCGTGGCGGTGAGACTGCCCGATCAAAACGACAAGCTGATCGCAGCCATCAAAAATTCCATTTAGGAAAAAACGGGGAGCGGGGAGCAAGGAGCAAGGAGCAAGGAGCATCATCCTCGATGCGCCCTGCTCTTTGCTCCTCGCTTCACACACCTTTGTCCTTGAGAAACAACTCATGGTACTCACCGTCGCTCAGATGGCCGCGCATCAGGTCCGAGATGAGGTAGAACAAACGCTCCAGTTCCTCATTGGACAACCGGGGCACAAGGACCTTCACCAGGTCGTCATCCGAAATTTTTTGAAGGTAGTACATCAGGGACTTCTCATCTACTTCCCTTGAAAGCCCGAAGGCTACAATCCCATCGTATTCCTCCACAAACGTATGCTTGTGCGCCGGCATTCTTGCTCCTTGATCCTGATTTCTTGTTTCCCGCATTGACGGCAAGGTCTTAAAAAAGCGAAAAGCCGACTCGGTGGGGCGGACCGATCGGCTTTGAGGAGGAAAGAGTTTATTGTCGGCTTATGCTAATAGCAACTTTGGTGCCATGATTTGAATTATTTTTTTATAATAGTATTTTCCAATATTTATATAGAACCTGATAGCATCTAGCCAAATGCGAAAGCGGACATAAAGCCGCCTTTTAGCTCGAATCGAGCCATTATCGCGCCATTATCGCGCCATTCATGGCAGGTTTAATACGGATGACGTAGAGGGAAGGTTATAAAAGGCCGGGCTGGTAAAGATTCAAGAATCCACCCAAAAAGCTCTTCCGGCGGATACTTCGATGCAGGGACGGCTTTTGGCCGCAGCCGATTAAAGCTCGCGGCCCAAGGTTCCAGCCTGTTCTGGAAGCACTGCGATGTTTAGCGGACCGAAGGCAGTTCAGGAGGCAAACGCTCCACCGGCTATTGGGTCCAGGGCGCCGCTCACGAAAGCGAGGGCCATGCAGCGGGCATGATCGTCGTTCAGGGCTTCCCCGTCGAGCCTTTCCTGTTCATAGCTCTCGCAGTTCTGGCACGAAAAACCGGGCCATCTCTTGCGAATGGCCATGTTGAGACATTCCCCGTAATGCATGCAGAACACGTTACGCCTAACCTCGTCGCAACTTTCCACAGCCATGTAACGCACAGGTCTTTGGCTTGCCACGATTTTCTCCTCGGTTTTGGGTCCTTGTCTGTTTGTCCCCAAAATAGCCGCGCACTCATCGAATTGAAATAAGGTCAAGCAGGATAATTTTGTACTCAATGACTGTATTTCCCGAATAGGGGCAAGTAGTGTATCCATATTTATCGGATTATTCGTATCAGGCTGAATCAATTAAATTTCCTTTTGTTAACATTAGATACGCCCATGCAACTGCACCAACATGAATCCTTTTACTTCCAAGTCGTGCTAAGGGTCATTTCTGCTGCGCCTCAGGCTGATCGGCGGCATTGAATACATGGACCAGCACTTCGATTTTTTCGCTCGGGTTCAGGTCCGTTTCGATTATGAGCTTGGTCTGCTTGCGAGATCCTATCCGCAAACCCTCAAGCTTTGGTTTGACCACCAGGACAAATCCGGCCTGATCTTCCGAAGGCTCGCGGGAGATCGACATCAGGTCGTCATCATAGGTCAGCCTGGTAATGTCGAAAGGTTTGTTCCGATTGCTGGTGACAGCTATCTTGCCCAACCGCTCCGGCTGATTTGCGCTCAGTTTGCCGATCAAAATGTTTTGAGGCTTGACGGAGATTTCTCCCTCGACGAATCCCGAAACCCGGATCAGGATGTCCGGTTTTTGAGCCAGGTCGGTATTCAGCTTGATAAACCCGCCGTAATTGCCCTGCTTGAGCTTATTTGAAACCTTCAGCCTGTAGTGCTTTCCGTCCACAACCGTTTCGACCTGGTAACTTATGCTTTCGCCTATATTGGTTTCGCTGCTCGTTATGTGGAATGGCGCCGTGGTCGCCGTCAGGTCAAGGACCGACTCCGAGACCTGATCGGCCATGCCGCGAAATAGGATCCCCGGGGTGGGTTTGACATCGATAATCGGCATAACGGCCCCGATCATCCTCAAGACCACTTCCGGGGTTTGAGGATCATCGCTTTGGATGGTGGCCTTCTTTTCAACCTTGCCGACATAGTTCTTAAGGCTCACCTTCATTCTCACTTTTCCCTCGCCGCCCGGAGGGATCTTTGCATCGTACCTGACGGCCGTACACCCGCAATCCACCCGGACGTTCGTGATATTCAGGTCCGCGGAGCCGATATTTTTTACGGTGAACTCGTGCTCGGCCTCGTGGCCTTCGAGTATTTCGCCGAAATTATGTTCGAGTTCCTTCACCTGGATCAGAGGTCGGGGTTTGATCGCGCAAACGGCCTGATTCTTTGTCGCCGGAGGCGAAGCAGCCAAAGCCGGGCATATGCAAAGATAAACGGTCGCCAGGACGGCAGCAGTCCCGACGAGCGCCTTTTTCAGCCCTGCCGCGCGCAGGCCGGCTGAATTTGCACTATTCAAAATGCAAACTTTCATGCACTTTCCCTTCCAAGTGAGCCGGATGCCGGAAGTCTATTCCCCGGGTACTAAAAGAGGGCGCTTCTTAACGGCCGGCCAGGTCATGGACGGCCACTATCTCGATTCCCTCTTGCCGAAAATACCCGGCAGCATCTCGTAAAGAATTCAAGGTTGCCATACGGGGATGCCCTATAGCAACAACCGTGCCCTTGACCCGGGCCATTTTCACCAGCCTGCCGATCTGAGACTGGACCGCGCCGGCGGACGGGTTGTCATCAAGGAACAAATCCCTTTTCAAAGTCGACATCTTCAATTCACGGGCGACCTTCCAACCTTTGCTCCCACCGGTCGTCATACTGTCCAGGAAAAAAAGCTCCCGGACCTTGAGTTCCTGAAGCACGATTTTCATCATGTCGGCATCGCCGGTCATCCGTGATCCCATGTGATTGTTCACACCGTCGAAGTATGGCGATGTATCGAGCGCCGATCTGATGTTGCGCCTGATTTCATCACCGGACATCGATAGCAGCAGCGCTCCCTTGCCGGGATTGGCTTTTGGGTCGAGGGGTTCCATGGGCAGGTGCAGAATAACTTCCAGACCCTTCAGGTGAGCCAGCTCGGCAACTTCACGGCTGTGTGCCTGGTGCGGTAGAACTGAAAAAGTGATGCGAAATGGAAGTGCGGCGAACTGTTTGGCGATCCCGAGGTCCTGGCCCAGATCGTCTATGACAATAGCGACCCTGGCCGCCTTGGGAGAAATGTCCAGGGAGGGCGGGCCCGGCGCAGGCTCACGGGACGCTGAGGATGCCTCCCGGATCGGCGGTTCAAACGTATGACGGTTTGTTGATGGGGAGCTTTCGGTCCTGTTATCGGATTGCCGCGAGGCCGCGGGGCGATCCGGCCCCTTTCCCGGCTTTGTGCTCACTACGTCCGAGGATTGCGGACCAGGGCCGTTTTGCACTTTTGGAACCGGCTTTTCCGCCGGAGGCGAGGGCAGCCGCCGGGCTTCTTTGCCCAGGTAGATCAGTGATGACAAAAGAATGACTGCAAGCACCCATGCAATCGGAAAAAAGACCCCGGGCCTTTTCCCCGAGCCGGCGCGACCGCTCGCCTGTGGGTCTGCTTTGCGTCTGCCTTTTGCCTTCCCGGTTTTGCTCCTCTTTTCCGGCGGCAATTTAACCTGAGCCCGATATCGTAAGACAGGAGAATCAGCAGGCGGAGAGGTCTACCACACTCCCCGCCGCCCACATGGTTTTCTCGTCTTAACTCTTGCTTTGTGTCTTGGCCATTATCCTGTAGCCCTTGAGCAGATCGAGGGCCCGGCGCACCTGGTTGTCCGCTTCGACAAGCTTTTTGGCATTGGCTCGCGCAACCTCATCCTTGCTTTGATTATCCGTCTTCGTGTTTTCCATATGCCTTGGAAGATCTTTTTCCCGGATACGGGTAAGATCGTCACCGGGTGCTTCTTCGCCTTTCAGGGTCTCCTTTTTAACCACGATGTCGGGCGTGATTCCCTTGGCCTGAATCGATGTTCCTGAAGGCGTATAGTAAAGAGAGGTCGTAAGCCTGAGGGCCGATCCGTCGTTTAGCGGGATTACGGTCTGAACGGAACCTTTGCCGAAGGTCTGCTCACCCATGATAATGGCCCTCTTGTGGTCCTGAAGGGCCCCGGCAACGATTTCGGACGCGCTTGCCGAACCCGAGTTCACCAGCACGACAATAGGATAGGTGCGCGGCTTTGCCTTTTTATGGGCCTCGAATCTCATTTTCTGATTTTCAAGCCGTCCACCCGTGTAAACTATCAGTCCTTCATCCAGGAACTCGTCGCTCACTTCCACGGCCTGATCGAGCAACCCGCCCGGATCGTTTCTGAGGTCGACTATAAGCCCCTGCAGGCCTGAACTGTCAGTCTCAAGCTGATTCAGAGCCTTGCGAAGATCGCTGCCCGTCCCGCTCTGGAAACTGGAAATCCTCACGTAGCCGAACCCAGGCTCCAATGCGCTCGACTTTACACTCTGGATGGAGATGATGTCCCGCACCAGCTCGAATTCCAGCGGCTTGTGCTCACCTTTTCTCAAAATCGTGAGTTTTACCTTGCTGCCCTTCGGGCCCCTCATCTTCTGCACCGCATCCATGAGAGACATATCTTGTGTGGTCATATCATCAATTTTCATGATTTGGTCGTTTGCCTGAATGCCGGCTTTGTCCGCGGGGGTATCCTCGAGAGGTGAAACGACCGTCAAAATGTTGTCCCGAATCGTTATCTCTATTCCGAGTCCGCCGAACTTCCCCTTCGTCTCGATCTGAAGCTCTTTGTAATCTTCGGGCTTCATGAACGAAGAATGAGGGTCCAGTTCACGGAGCATACCGTTTATTGCTCCGTACATAAGCTTTTTCTGATCCGTCTTTTCAACGTAGTTATCCTGAACGATCGACATTACGTCGCTAAAAAGTTTCAGATATTGATATACGTCAGGATTTTCGGCGGCACTGCCCTTCGCCCTGATTGGCGACCAACTCCCGCAAACAACAATCAGCGAACAGACGACAACGAAAATTAAAAGTTTGGAGCGATTCTTCAGCATAGGATTTCCTTGCTCTTTCGAAATTTGAACCGCGATCGGCCACGCGGCTGCAACCCCGGCGTCCGATGCCTGCAAAACGATGACTATAACCTCTGGAATCTAACAGCGCCACATTTAAAGGGCAAATTATTTTTATGTCCGGACAAATGCGCCGGATTCCAGAGTCGCGCAATAGTGTAACACCTATTGTATCAAAAAGCATTCAGCATCTACTCCGGTTTTTGCGGCGCAAAAAATCTCGATTCAACCGGCCCAAGGTCAAGCCTTTGACGCAATTTGCCGCCGATCCAGTCTATCTCTCCCCTTTCCTTATCGCATTTTCAGAGATCAAGAATCCAATCTCAGAGTGAGCCGCACGCTCCGCCGCAGGACCGGACAGTCCCATTCCTCAGCTCCCATGGCTGTTTCGGCATGTCTCTTGCTTGGGCCCTGTGGAAGAGGGGCTTAATCCGGCAAAACTTTGCGCTTTTTCCGCAACAGGATCGAGGGGCCATGCCGAGCGTTCTGATTATCGATGACGACCCGCTGATTTGCGATATGCTCTCCGACGTCATTCGGGACAAGGGATATCGCGTAACCAGTTCTCATACTTTGAAGCAGGGATTGCGCGAGGTGTCGACCGGCCGCCATGATTTGGTCCTGCTCGATGTCGGACTACCGGACGGCAACGGCCTCGATGCAATCGAGCAGCTTCGAAACGTTGAACCCGCGCCGCAGATTATCATAATTACAGGCGCAGGCGACCAAAACGGCGCAGAACTGGCCATTCGAAGCGGCGTGTGGGACTATATTCAAAAACCCGGCTCGATCCACGACATCACATTACCCATCATCCGGGCCATTGAATACCGGGAGCAGCAAAAAGCCGGGCGCCGGGCGCCGGCATCAAGGGTCCTCAAGTTCGACGGGATAATCGGAAAGTGCCCGAGGATGAGGAGCTGTTTCGATCTCGTCGCCCAGGCGGCCGCAAACGATATAAATGTGCTTATCTCTGGAGAGACAGGCACCGGCAAGGAACTCTTCGCATCGGCAATCCATAATAACAGTCAGCGCGCAAAAAAGCCCTTCGTCGTTCTCGACTGCTCGGCCCTACCGGAGACGTTGGTCGAAAGCATTTTGTTCGGCCACGATAAAGGAGCGTTCACCGGGGCCGAAAAAGCCCGTGAGGGATTGATCAAACAGGCGGACGGCGGCACCCTTTTCCTGGACGAAGTCGGGGAGCTTCCCTTCTCCATGCAGAAGTCATTCCTGCGAGTCCTTCAGGAGCGCCGCTTTCGTCCGATCGGCAGCGCCGTAGAAATAGAGAGCGATTTTCGACTTATCGCCGCGACAAATCGAGACCTTCAGAACATGGTCCGTGAAGGCAGTTTCCGCAACGATCTTCTGTTCAGGTTGCGCTCGTTCATCATAGACCTGCCGCCGCTTCGGGAACGGTCCGAGGACATTCCCGAGATCGCCAGGTCCTATGTCGCCGAATTGTGTGACCGTCACGGCATTGGGATGAAAGGTTTTTCCCCTGAGTTCATGAAGTACCTTACCGCCTACAAGTGGCCCGGAAATGTCAGAGAACTGTTACACGCCCTGGAACGTTCCCTCTCCATCGCCTTCAGCGAAGCGGCCCTGTACCCGCAACACCTGCCGGACCACATTCGTATTGACCTGGTGAGACATTCGATCCCGGTGGCCGTCCCCAACGTTGCTAATGGCGGAGGTATCTCCCAGACAGGGTTGCCATCCTTCAGAGACTATCGCGAAAACACCGACAAAATCTACCTCTCTCAACTGCTGTCCGTGGCCCGAGGCAATATCAGGGAAGCCTGCCGCATATCTAACCTTTCGCGCTCCCGGCTCTACGATCTGCTCAAACAGCACAAAATTCTGCACCCGATGGCGGCTAACATTTAAGCGCATTTCAGGAAACAGTCCTGTTTTCAGGATTATGTCCCGTTTATTGGACATAACGGGAAGAAAACAGACCTGCGCCAGTTTATGCCCCCCCCTGTTTTTTTGCCAACATGCCGGAATAACAGTATAATATTTTTGCCCCCGCCAAGGCATAATTCTTGCCTCCAATGGCTCCAAATAAAGGAGCATATCCATGAAGGACCTAATCTTCTACAACACCGGCAAAAACCATTTCACCTCGGGATTGCTCGAACAGATAGGCGGCCTGATCCCTTCGCAAAATATCATTATGTGCAGGGACATCATACAACTCAGGGCCGCCCTGCTCAAGCCCGCATACAACCTTCTGGCGGCCGTGCTCGCTGTCTCCGGCCGGAAGGAACTCCTCGACCTCGTGTCAATATCCAAGCTTCTGCGCGCAACCCGCATTATCCTCATTCTTCCGGACAGGGAACTGGAGACCGTTTCACAAGGGCACGAACTCAGGCCGCGGTTTCTAACGTGGCCCGCCGCGGCCCCGACCGAAGTTATGGCCGTCTTGAACAAAATGTTAACCCAGGCGGATCAATTCCGGGAAATGTAGAAAATCCAAAATCTGGAAAAGGAAAGGCTGTCGGAAATGAAATTAAGCGTCAAGATCGTAGGAGGGTTTCTAGCCATATCGTTGGTCGCGCTGCTCATCGGCGGCATCGGGGCTGCAAAGGTGAAAACCATCGCCGATGCCGATTCCGCGATGTACAATTTCAACACCAAACCGCTGGAAGCAATGTCCAACATTGAGGCAAGTTTTCAAAAGATGCGCAACAAGGGTAAAGATGTCTTTATTGGTAAATTCGTGCTCAATCGTGATGTAGACGGCTATGTCAACGAGATGAAAGCACTCGACAAGGAATTGGAAGAAAACCTCAATATCTTTGAAAAATCCATAATATCTGAAGAAGTGCGGACGGAATACAACTCTTTGAGAGCAAAGTTGGCCCGCTACTACCAGGCACGGGACAAAACAGTCAGCCTCGCAGTTGAAGGCAAAAAAGACGAGGCATTCGCATGGCTGTCCGGAGATGGCGCAAGCGCCGCCTTGGAAGCCGAACAGGTTATGAAGGCCCTTTTTAAACTCAAAGTGACCCAGGCAGAACAATCCGCTGAAAACAATACCTTGGCGGCCCAAAATGCCCGACTTTTTACGTGGATATTTACCGCCTGCAGCACAGTATTCGCCCTGGCGCTCGGCATCTATATCGCGCTTTCCATAACCAGGCCGATCAACCGGGTGGTCGCGGGGCTCGGCGAAGCTTCTCAACAGGTGTCGGTCGCTTCCGCCCAGGTATCCGGCGCCAGCCAGCAACTGGCCTCGGGATCGCTTGAGCAGGCGGCTTCCATCGAGGAGACCTCTTCATCCCTGGAACAAATGTCTTCGATGACCAAACTGAACGCCGAGCACGCCGAACAGGCCAATCACCTGATGGCCGAAACCAACTCTGTTGTTTCAAGGGCCAATGATTCCATGGGTGAGCTTACGGTCTCCATGACCCAAATTACAAAGACCAGCGAAGAGACCTCGAAGATTATCAAAACCATTGACGAAATTGCTTTTCAGACTAACCTGTTGGCCCTCAATGCCGCCGTGGAAGCCGCAAGGGCGGGTGAAGCGGGGGCCGGATTCGCGGTTGTGGCCGACGAGGTGAGAAATCTCGCGATGAGGGCGGCCGAAGCGGCGAAGAACACCACCGATCTGATAGAAGGTTCCCTTAAACAGATCAAGGAAGGGTCGCAAATAGCTCAAAAGACCAGTGAGGAATTTCGCCAGGTTTCAACGATCTCGGCAAAGATGAGCGAACTGATCGGACAGATAGCGGCGGCTTCCGGTGAACAGGCGCTGGGAATCGAGCAGGTCAACAGGGCCGTGGTGGAAGTTGACAAGGTGGTACAGCAAAATGCGGCCAATGCCGAACAATCTGCTTCGGCTTCCGAGGAAATGAGCGCCCAGGCCCAGCAGATGAAAAAATTCGTCGGGGAGCTTATGGGCATTGTCGGCAGCACGAATAACGGGGCGGCAACAGCAACGACTATGGCGATGCTCCGAAGCAACCCGCCGGAAAAGGTGCAGAAGACGGGCCGTTTCAGCAGGGTGAGGGCCGGAGCAGATTACGCACCCGCTGCAAAAACAGCGCGGGTCGCTCCACGTTCCGGCGAAACACGGCCGGAAAAAATAATCCCTTTTGATGATGACAGTCTGGCTGAGTTCTGATACGACTTTCTTCACAACCACTTACTGACTACTAAGTGCGAACGGCACGAAATGCGGGGCATGGGCGGAATTTTTCGTGCTTTCGCCGGAACAGCTTTGTCTCGGGCTTATGCCACCGGCAGGTGGGAAGCGGCAAAACAGTTGCCTCCTCCAGTTGCCCCTCGGCATGGGCCGTTTCAATTGCAAAAAGGGGTAAACAGGATGTCCGCTTCAGCGAGCCCGGCCACACGGCACGTCCGCGGGAAACTGCTCTCTTTATTCCTGGTCGTCTTGCTTTTTGCCTCGGGGCTGGTCATCTCATCAAACCTTGGACGCCGCACTGATGCGATCCGGCAAGCGGAAAACGGGGCAGTTCTACTGGCGAGGTCCCTGGCGGCCCGTCAGAACCAAATCGCCGCCGCGACCCAACAGATGCTCAATACCCTGGCGCACCTGCCGGAAGTGGAGAACCTGGAGTCCGGCGCCTGCAATCTGTTATTCAGGGATTTAAACGCCAGATTTCCGGTTTATTCCAACATATCGGCGGCAACCCCGGACGGGGCCGTATTCGCCTCTTCCGATCCCCTCGCCCCCTCGTCGGCCGATCTTTCCGGCTGCAAGTCCTTCAGGGAAGCTCTGAGGACTCTCGACTTCGCAGCCGGTGACTACGCCGAAAATATGACCGGCAAAATCCCCTCGCTCTATTTCTCTTTCCCCGTGCTCGACGCAGGCAAAAAACCCCTGGCGGTCATTCGCGCGGCCCTGAAGTTGGAAGATTGCTTTGACTTGCTCAATAAATCGGACATCGCTGAAAACTATTCATGTGTCATCACGGATGATAGCGGAATACGCATGTTCAGCTTTCCGGAAAATGCCGCACAGGCGCCCGGCGTTCCCATCTCCAGGGAATCTTTCGAGGCGGTGTCGACCGGTCCGGGGCCGGTCCTAACCGGCAAAACGTCACTGGATGGCTTCCACAGGTTTCTTGCCTTTGAGCGCCTGAGGCTCGGGGACGCATCTTCTCCGTATCTTTACCTGATCCTGGGCAATACCGGCGAACGCGCTTTTCATGCCGCCGCCATGAACATGCTGAGTTATTTTTTCGGCCTTGGAATTTTGGCGGTTTTAGCGCTCATTGTGGTGCGAAAGGCAGTAAGGGACGACGACTATACGGTGGGCCGCGCCGACGTTAAAGAATCCCCCGACGGAAATGCGGCCGTGGAATCAGGGGGGGCGGAGTTGGCCACGGTTAATCACCGGCTTCGCCCGGAGGTCGCCGAGTGCTTGAAGGCAACGGAAACGCTTCAGGAGGTGCTGATACGGGCGGAAGACGAAAAATCGAAGTGCGAATCCATAATTGCAAACATAACCGATGGGTTGAGCATAATTGACAGAGATTTCAAGGTCGTCTATCAGAACGAAATTTCCAGGGCAACTATCGGAGACTGTGTCGGTGATGACTGCTACCGGGCGGCCCATAACAGGGACTCGGTTTGTGAGAAATGTCCCGTCCTCAAGTGCTTTGCGGATGGGAAAATCCACAAGATTGAGAGAAAAAGGGCACTGAACGGAGAAACTTTTCATTTTGAAATTACGGCCTCACCTCTCATAAATGCAACCGGGGAAGCGACCGGTGTCATCGAACTGGCAAGGGACATCACTCAACGCAAGCTCGCAGAGGAAAAGCTCCGGAGTTCAGAGGAAAGGCTCAAGATAATATTTGAATCCGCGCCGGACCCATACTACCTCACGGACCTGGAAGGCAGAATCATTGACGGCAACAACGCTGCGCAGAAGATAACCGGCTACGCAAAAAAGGACCTCGTCGGCAAGAATCTGCTCGAACTTGGATTGCTGCTTCCGGAACAGGTGCGCAGGGCTGCCGAGGTCTTGGCTCGAACCGCGGCCGGTTATCCGTCGGGCCCCGACGAATTTACTTTGAAAAGAAAAGACGGCACGACTGTTTTCATCGAAAGCAGGTCCTTTCCCACCGAAATCAAAGGGCAGACGCTTCTGCTCGGCATCGCACGGGACATAACAAAGCGAAAAATGGTGGAAGAGGCTTTCCGGGAATCTCAGCAACGGCTCTCGGACATTATCGACTTTCTGCCGGATGCCACGTTTGTTATTGACAGGAAAGGCAAGGTCATAGCATGGAATCGGGCGATGGAAGAAATGACCGGGCTCAGTTCGGAGGCCATGCTGGGCAAAACGGGCTACGAATATGCAATACCCTTTTACGCGGAAAGAAGGCCTATTCTCATCGACCTTGTGCTCGACCCCAGCGAGGAAATCGAGAGGAAGTATCTGATCGCTGGAAGAAAAGGCGGCGTGCTGGCTGGACAATCTTTTATATCGTCGCTGAGGGGACGTGCCGCCTATCTTTTCGGGACGGCAAGCGCTCTTTATGACTCAAAGGGCAATATCGTCGGGGCGATTGAATCAATTCGCGACATCACACTGCAAAAACAGGCCGAGGAGGCGCTGAAGGAATCTCAGCAACAGCTTGCGGATATCATCGACTTTCTGCCGGATGCCACCTTTGCCATCGACAGGGAAGGCAAGCTCATCTCTTGGAACCGGGCGATGGAAGAGATGACGGGGATCAGTGCGCGGGCGATGCTGGGCAAAGGCGACCACGAATATGCCCTGCCCTTTCACAACGAAAGACGGCCCATGCTCATTGACCTCGTTTTTGCCCCCGACGAGGGAATCGAAGGAAAGTACACGACTCTTCAAAGAAAGGGACACGTTCTGGCGGGACAAACTTTCACACCGTGGCTGAGGGGTCGCGCCGCCTATCTTTTCGGTACCGCAGGGGCACTTTTTGACTCCAGGGGCAACGTCATCGGAGCGATCGAATCCTTGCGCGACGTTACCGGATATAAGCTCATGGAGGAAGCGGTCGCCAGGGCCGAAGAAAAATACAGGGACATCTTCGAAAATTCCATCACGGGCATATATCAGGTTACACCCGATGGGCATTTCGTGAGCGTTAATATGTCCATGTCCAACATGCTGGGCTACCGTTCACCCGAGGAGTTGATCGACGAGGTAGGTAATGTCCTGCAGCTTTATGTCCGCCCGGAACGCCGGTCGGAGCTGTACCGCCTGCTTGAACAACATGGATCGGTCCGGGATTTCGAGGTGGAGTTTTTCAGGAAGGATAGAAGCGTTGTCTGGATTGCCCTCAACGTTATCGCTGTTCGCAACTCATCGGGACAGATCCTTCATATCGAAGGCACCGCCGGCGACATCACGGACAGGAAACTCCTGAGGGCACAGCTCGATCAGGCCCAGAAGATGGAGGCGATCGGGACCTTGGCGGGAGGCATCGCTCATGACTTCAACAATATCCTGACGCCCATAATCGGCTACACTGAACTTTCCCTCAATATGGTAGCAGAAGACGGTAAGTTGAATCATAACATGAGACAGGTCCTTCTTTCCGCCAACCGCGCAAAGGACCTCGTCATGCAGATCCTCACCTTCAGCCGCAAGACCGAGCAGGAACGAAAACCCGTGCAGGTCGGCCTCATTATAAAAGAGGCACTCAAGCTGCTCAGGTCTTCCCTGCCGACCACCATCGACATCCGCCAGTCCCTGCCCACAGATGCAGTCAACAGCACTTCGATGGCCGATCCCACGCAGATCCACCAGGTGCTCATGAACCTGTGCACAAATGCTGCCTATGCAATGCGCGAAAAGGGCGGAACGCTGACCGTCACGCTGGAAAACGTTGAGGTCGGCCCTAATACGGGCAGAGGGGGGCCGAACCTGGAACCCGGACCTTATCTGAGGCTCTCGGTCGCCGATACGGGACACGGGATGGACGATTCGGTAAAACAGCGCATCTTCGATCCCTACTTCACCACCAAAGGCCCCAATGAGGGGACAGGTCTCGGCCTTGCCGTGGTATACGGGATCGTCAAGAACCTCTTCGGAGCGATTGCCGCTTCGAGCGCGCCTGGCGAGGGGGCCGTTTTCGATGTATATTTTCCAAGGGTCAGGACGATCCCGGCGCGCGAGGCATCCCCACCAATGCCGCTGCCGACCGGACGAGGGACAATTCTAGTGGTCGATGACGAAAAGTTCATCGTCGATATGGCCAGGGAGATCCTCGATACCCTGGGCTATGAGACGGTCCCCAGATACAGCAGTTCCGATGCTCTGGAGGCTTTCAAAAAAAGTCCCGAAAGCTTTGACCTGGTCATTACCGACATGACGATGCCTCACATGACGGGCATCGACCTGGCGAAGGAAATCTTTGCCCTTCGCCCGCATACTCCTTTGATACTCTGCACCGGGTTCAGCGAAACCGTGGACGAAAGCAAAATGAAACCGCTGGGGATAAGGAAACTGCTCATGAAGCCGGTGTCCATGCGCGACCTGGCTGTGGCGGTCAGCGAAATACTGGTCGGAGACCGGCCTGACAAATTGATCCAGTAGCATTTTTTCTCCAGCCTGGACTTGACAATGCACCCGCGCCCTGCCGAACCCGGCGCCGGGATGTTCAGATCCGAAGGAGCGGGCATAGGAAAATTATGAAACACACGGGGCTTTACTGGACTCTTTTCATCCTGATAATGCTGGGCTCGTTCCTCCTGTATTCCTCCTACTCCGAAGTCAAGAACTCGACAATCGACCAACTCAATCAGCAACAACTGACGCTCGCAAGAGGGGCCGCCAGGAACATCGAAAGCTTCTTCGATCATTACACCAGGCTGTTGAATGGCCTCTCGAAACTGGATTCCATCGTAAACGCGGACGAGCATGGGAAGGAACTGATGGAGGTCTTCTATCAGTCTCATGCGGGCGAGATCCTTGCCATTAGCCGCTTTGGCCCGGATGGCCGGCTTATGCTCACAGTTCCACCGGACCCGAGGGTTACCGAGGTGGACTTGTCCGGCCAGGCCCACTTCAAGAGAATATCGGAAACTCGCCTGCCGGTGGTCAGCAATGTCTTCATGTCCGCGCGGGGATTCATGGCCGTGGCGCTCTGCGCACCGGTATTTGGAAACGATACATTCGAGGGTTCCATTTCCGTTTTGATCCCGTTTGACAACCTTGCCGGAAAGTATCTGTCGGAACTCAAGTTTTCGGAAGATGGATACGCCTGGATGATTGACAGCAAGGGCGTGGAACTCTACTGCCCGGTGCCGGGTCATGTCGGCAGGACAGTCTTCGAGAACTGCAGGGATTTTCCCTCTATTCTCGATATGGCCCGGGAAATGCTCCAGGGCAGAGAGGGGCAGACCACTTATGTTTTCGACAAAGTCCGCGGCCAGACTACCAAATCCGGAAAAAAACTTGCCGTTTATGTCCCTGTGCACCTGCCGGATAATCTTTGGTCCATCGTAATAGCGACGCCTGAAAGCGAGATCTTCGGAATAATTCATGGATTAAGAAGCTGGTGGTTGCTGATTGCAGGGTTGATGATCGTTTCAGCCGCTCTATACCTCGGCCGTTCCCTGATCATTTCGAAGGAGGAATCCAAGCGCAGACTGATCGAAAGCGCGCTTCAGAAAAGCGAAAAGAAATATCGGCAGTTGATCGAGTTGGCCCGGGAAGGAATATGGGTGATCGACACGGGCGGCGATACCACCTTCGTCAATCCCAGAATGGCCGAAATACTTGGATACACGACTCAGGAGATGCTCGGAAGGCCGCTCCACTCTTTCATGGGAGGACAATCCGCCGATATTTGCGTGCCCCTGCTGGAGCTGTGCAAACAGGGTGTAATAGAAGAATACGATTTTGAATTTGTCCGCAAAGATGGAGTGCCGATCCTCGCCCACATGGCGGTCTGTCCCATTATTGACGACAGTGGGGACTACACCGGAGCACTGGTCGTCGTTGAGGACATCACCAAGCGCAAGCGGGCCGAAGAGGCGCTGAAGGAATCACAGCAGCGCCTTGCCGATATTATCGACTTCCTGCCTGACGCCACCTTTGTTATCGACAGGGAAGGAAAAATTATAGCCTGGAACAGGGCCATGGAAGAAATGATGGGGATCAGCGCGGCGGAGATGCTTGGCAAAGGCAACTACGAATATGCCAAGCCCTTTCACGGCGAAATTAGGCCCATTCTCATCGACCTTGTCCTTGAACCATGCGAGGAAATCGAAGCGAAGTATTTAAGCATCGAAAGAAAAGGCGGTGTTCTGGCGGGAAGGTCCTACATACCGGACATCAGGGGATGCGAATTATATTTTTCAGGGACCGCGAGCGCACTGTATGACTCCAGGGGAAATGTGGTCGGGGCGATTGAATCCATACGCGACGTCACCCGGCAACAGCATGCCGAGGACGCGCTGCTCGCATCCCAGCAGCAACTCGCGGACATTATCGACTTTCTGCCGGATGCCACCTGTGTCATTGACAGGGAAGGGAAAATCATAGCCTGGAACAGGGCGATGGAAGAAATGACCGGGGTAAGCAAAAAGGAGATGATAGGGAAAGGGGACCATGCCTGCACTGTTCCTTTTTACGGGGACAGGCGCCCGCACCTGCTTGACCTTATCGATGCCCCCGACGAGGAGATCGAATCCCGCTACCAGCATGTTACGAGAAAGGGCGCCATCCTGTCCGCGGAAACTTATGTTCCCTGCATTTACGGAGGTGAAGGCGCTTATGTGTTTTCGACCGGAGCGCCGTTGTTCGACGCACACGGAAACCGCGTGGGGGCCATTGAATCCATCCGCGACATAACCGCACAACGGCTGGCGCGGGAAGCGCTCAGACGCAGCGAGGAAAAATATCGTGAGTTGGTCGAAAATGCCAACAGCATCATACTGAGAATGGACAATCTGGGCAACGTGACTTTCATCAACGAATTTGCACTGCGTTTTTTCGGCTACGGCGAAGAGGAAATACTCGGCAAGAATGTGGTCGGGACCATTATGCCCCCGGTTGAGAGCAGCGAGCGGAACCTGCGGTTGATGCTGGAAGATGTTGCACAGGACCCGGATCGCTGCGCCGGCAATATTCGCGAAAACGTGCGCCGCGACGGCGCAAAGGTCTGGATCGCCTGGACCAACAAGCCCATTCGGTATGAAAACGGACGGGTTATGGAAGTCCTTTGCGTCGGGAACGACATCACCGAGCGCAAGCTAATGGAGGAAGCGGTTGCCAGGGCCGAAGAAAAGTACAGGGAAATATTCCAAAATTCCGTAACCGGCATATTCCAGGTGGCTCTCGACGGATGTTTCCTGCAGGTCAATGCGGCTATCGCGCGCATCTACGGCTACGATTCACCCGATGAGATCATGGAGGGGGTAAAAGACCTGTGGCATCTTTTTGTGCGCCCGGAAAGGCGCATCGAACTGAATCGGCTGATCGAAACGCAGGGATCGGTCCGAGATTTCGAGGTGGAGTTCTTCAGGAAGGATAAGAGCGTCGTATGGGTTGCCCTGAACACCCGCGCCGTTCACAACTCAACTGGAGAGATCGCGTACCTGGAAGGCACCGCCAGCGACATCACCGACAGAAAGGTCCTCAGGGCCCAGCTCGATCAGGCACAGAAGATGGAGGCAATCGGGACCCTCGCGGGAGGCATCGCCCATGACTTCAACAATATCCTGACGCCGATCATCGGCTACACCGAACTTTCACTCAATATGATCAGCGAAGACGACAGGCTGAGCCATAATATGACGCAAGTGCTTCTTTCCGCAAACCGCGCAAAGGACCTCGTCAGACAGATCCTCGCCTTCAGCCGCAAAACCGAACAAGAACAAAAACCCGTGCAGGTCAGCCTCATTGCTAAGGAAGCCCTGAGGCTGCTCCGGTCTTCGCTGCCAACCACCATCGATATCCGTCAACTGATACGCGAGGACGCGGTTGACAGCACCACCATGGCCGATTCCACCCAGATTCACCAGGTGCTCATGAACCTGTGCACCAATGCTGCCTACGCAATGCGCGAAAAGGGCGGAACACTCAGCATCAGCCTGGAAAACGTGGAGGTCGGCCCGAATATCGAAGGAAAACCCTCGGATATTGAACCCGGAGCTTATCTGATGCTCTCTGTCGCCGACACCGGCGACGGCATGGACGAAGCGGTAAGAAGGCGCATTTTCGATCCATACTTCACCACCAAGGGACCTAATGAGGGGACCGGCCTGGGCCTTGCCGTCGTATACGGAATCGTAAAAAGCCTCTCAGGAGCAATCACCGTGTCGAGCGAACCAGGTAAAGGCGCATCTTTTTCCGTCTATTTCCCGAGGACCAGGACAATTCCGGCGTCTCCGGCAAAATTGCCGCGGCCCCTGCCCACCGGACACGGCCTTATCCTGGTGGTCGACGACGAAAGGTTCATAGTCGATATGGTGCAGGAGATGCTCGAGAACCTGGGTTATCAAACGGTGTCGAGATACAATAGCTCCGATGCGCTGGAGGCTTTCAGGGCAAGGCCCGAGAGCTTCGACCTGGTGATTACGGACATGACCATGCCTCACATGACCGGAATCGACCTGGCGAAGGAAATCTTCAAGATTCGCCCTCATATCCCGTTGATAATCTGCACGGGATTCAGTGAGAAGGTGGATGAAAATAAAATAAAGCTGCTGGGAATAAAAGCGCTTCTTATGAAGCCGGTATCGATGCACGACATGGCCGTTGCGGTCAGCAGGGTGATGGGCCTGACCGGGCAGGAGAAAACAGTCCGGGACCGGCGGGACCCAATGGCGGGATAGTTTGCCCGTCGCGTCCGGACGCCCGTGCTTTCAAGGTCTGCCGCGCGCCACGAAAAATGAGCTTTCCTACCCGTGAAATTTTTGCTAAGTCTGTCAGTATTCGCAACGATGCCTCAAGGCTTTTACGTTCGTGGATTTTCCGGCCCCTGCATATTGCAGGTTCGAGGGTTTTTCCAAGGGGGATAAAGATGATACCGCGTCCCTACCGCTTCGGGCTTGCAGTCCCATTGGTTTTCATTCCGCTTCTCACCGTTCTGGTAATGGCCGTGTTTCAATGGCTGAAACACCTCTTCTGGCCGCACATGACTATCTGGAACTCCCATTTCCATACCATCGTTTTCATAACCGCCGTCGTTACGGTCGGCGGATTTCTTGTTTGCAGATACCTCGAAGCCCGCTCCCTGCTTGCGTCTATCGTCGAATCCTCGGAAGATGCTATTGTAGGCATCAAGCTCGATGGAACCATATTGAGCTGGAACAGGGGGGCGGAAAAAATCTATGGCTATACCGCAAACGAAGTGGTCGGAAAGCCTTCCGACATTTTTTTGCCCTTCAGTCGGCCCGGCAACGTATCCAATGTGCTCGACGGTATAAAACGGGGGGAATTTGTGGAGCACTACGAGACCACCATCTACAAAGACGCCAGGAGGGTCCATGTAGATTTGACGGTCTCGCCGATTCTCAACGCCGCCGGACAGATAATCGGCGCCTCGACCATCAGCCGCGACGTTACCGAGCGTAAAGAAGCTGAGGAGGCGCTTCGGCAAAGCGAAATCCAGCTTGCGCGCACATGCGCCTTTTCCCTGGTGATGGTGGCGCATGTCGGGCTTGACGGCCGCTGGCTCAAGGTATCTCCAAGGCTTTGCGAGCTGCTTGGGTATTCCGAAAAAGAGATGCTGGCGCTCACGTCCGCGGATGTGACTTATCACGAAGACATCGAGGAGGAACGCAACCATTTCAAGGCCCTGACTCTCGACAACATAAAGTCCCTGGATTTCGAGAAGCGCTACGTTACAAAGGATGGCCGGCTCCTCTGGGTCTATCTCAACTATTCCATTGTCACCGATATCGAAGAGCGCCCGCAGCACTTCCTGGCCTATATCCGGGACATAACCAGGCGCAGGAGGGAGCAGGAAGAGCTGAAACAGGCGAACACCTACCTTGAAAACGTATTCCAGAGCTCACCCGACGCCATCGGCATCGTTGACGAACACGGCAGGTTCATCAAATGGAACAAAATAGCGGCCGAGTTGTACGGATACAGCTTCGAGGAGCTTCGAGGAAAATCGAGTTTCGATCTTTATGCGGACATGGGCGAAATGGAAAGAATGCTCGAAGCTCTTCGCGAGCAAGGTTCGGTCAAGCTGGAAACCATGATGAAAAGGAAGGACGGCAGTGTCGCCCCCTTCGAGATTGCCATCGCCCTGCTCCGGGACGCGGAAGGCAAGGGCATCGGCAGTGTCAGCGTAGCAAGAGATCTAAGTGAACTCAAAAACGCGCTCATTGAACTAAGAGCGTCGAACGAGCGGCTCTCAAAGGAGATCGCCGTCCGCAAGCTCGCCGAGGAAGAGGTTAACAGGTACCGCGATCACCTCAAAGACCTCGTGGAAGAGCGCACTGCGGAACTGGCCAGGGCCAACGCGCATCTCACTTGTGAAATCGAGGAGCGCAAGCGCGCCGAGGAGGCGCTACAGGAGAACTCTGAAAGATTAAAGCTTTTCGCCTACTCGGTGGCGCACGATCTGAAAAGCCCGGCAATCGGGATTCACGGCCTGACACAACGTCTCTATAGCCAGTACCATCACACGTTCGATGAAAAGGCCAAGCTCTATTCGAACCAGATCTTGAGATTATCCGAGCACGTCGCAGCCCTTGTCGAACAGGTCAACGTGTTTATCGCCACCAAGGAAAGCTCCCTGGCGATAGAACACCTGGAGCTGAAAAGCATACTGCGGACGATCAGGGACGAATTCTCGGCACGGTTGAGCATTCGTCAAATCGACTGGCTCGAACCTGAGTGCGCGGTCGATTTTTGGGCCGACAGGCTCTCGATTCTCAGGGTCTTCAGAAACTTGATAGACAATGCGCTCAAGTACGGCGGCGATCAGCTCAGCAAAATCTGGATGGGATACGAGGACTCGGAGGATTTTCACATTTTTGAAGTCGGCAATGACGGCGCCCAGTTGAACGAGATGGATTCCGAAAAGATCTTTGACCCATTTCAACGCCGCGGGTCTTCAAGGGGTACCGAAGGTTCCGGCCTGGGCCTGACCATAGTCAAAGAGATAGCTGAACGGCACGGCGGCACGGTTTGGGTTACACTGGGCTGCGAGCGCGAGATCACTTTCCACCTGTCCATCTCAAAGGACCTCTCCTGTTCCTGCCCATGAGACACTACACCCTGGCGTAGTCGAGGCTGTCCTTCTCAAACTCCTCGATGATTTCATCGGTCAAGGTCGGGCGCATTTTCGCCATGACCTGGAGAAAGTCGTCAGTACACGCCCTGTAGTCTTTCTTCTCGGATACTTCCCGTTCAAAGGCTTTCTGAGCGACCTGCTCGAAAAGATATTCGATATCGGCCGGAGTAAATCTCGAAGTCTTGTTCACGAGCTGGTCCAGGTCGATTTCGCCGATATTCAGCCGCGACAGGTAGTTCTCGAGAATGGTTTTGCGCTCGTCGGTATTAAGGCCGCCGACCGGAATTATGCAGTCGAACCTTCCCGGCCGCAGCAATGCCTCGTCCAGGTGCCGGATGTAATTGGTGGCGCATGCCAGAAGCAGCCGGTTGGTCTCGTTCTTGAACAACGGGACCTGCTTCAGAAACTCGTTCGTTATAGATTTATCAAGGCGGTCCGCGTTGTCGCGCCTGGGCGCCAATTCCTCGAATTCGTCAATAAATACGACCGCGTCCTGAAGTTGCCTGACCTTCTCCATTGTCTTGCGAAGATTTGCCCCGACCCTTTCGGCCCCTTCGGCCATTAGCATGCTCGGAGCTATCTCGATATACCACCAGGACAGCACTCCGGCTATGGCCTTGACAAAATGAGTCTTTCCCGTCCCTGGAGGGCCGAAGAAAATGATTGTCTTGGGCGGATTCACGCCGTGCTTCTTTGAAAGATGCTCCATTGTCACGGGAAGAATTATCCTGCGATTGACCAGTTGTTTGGGAGGCTGGGAATCGGAAATCGTTTCCCAGATCTCTCTTCCACAAGCCTGGGCCCCCATGTCCTTGAGAATGTCTCTTCTCTGGTAGGACAGGTACTCATCGACCGCCTGATCCATGTTTTCCAGAAAATCTATGCATGCAGTCCGGTAGCCAACGTCTCTGCCGAGCTTTTCCGACATAAGCCATTTGTGCTGCAAAATCTTCTCCCACAGATCGGATGCGATTTCGGACTCGAACTTCGCCCCGGCCATCTCGAAAATCTTGCTCGCACATTCATCCCCGGAAAGACTAACGATCTCATTCTCATTCTCATTCATAACGCCACCTCGATTCCTGAGACTTCAGGATAAATTCCTGAGGTTCAGATTTAACGAGCTTTATAATCCTTCGCTCCGATGTTTGCAAGGCGGGGGAGTGGGAGGACACGCCGCGCCACGCGCGGCGCCTCGGCGCGCAAAGTCTACTTGGATTTTTGATACACGATTCCCTGCCATTCCTCTCCGGGAGGATTGTGCAGAAGGTGAGTACAGCGGGAGAGGTAAAAAAGCGTCGGGGCATCCGTGGGAAACCTGACCGAAATACTGGTGAAGATCCCGCAGGCTTCGTTCCAGTTCTGGGACAGGTAGGCATTCAATCCTCGTGTGAACTCCTCGCACAGCTCGGCAGCGCGGCTGATTCCGCCCTCGGTTCTTTTGCCGATCAATTCGTAGATCGCCTGTTCCTCGCTCTTTCCTCTTACCGCTATCAACCCCAGAGGTCTGAACAGGAACTTTTCCGACGCCGCCTCATAAGTCTGCCTGGAAACAATGATTCCGGTGCCATATAGTTTATTCGCTTCTTCCAGGCGGTTTGCCATGTTGACATTGTCGCCCATCGCCGTGTAGTTCATCCGTTCGGTGGACCCCACGTTTCCGACCACGGTCTCGCCGGTGCTTATGCCGATCCTGGTGAAGAATGCGCTCTTGCCGTCAGTTGTCCATTTTTGATTGAGTTCGGCGATTTTCTCCTGACAGGCTAAACTGGCTTCACAGGCCCGGATCGCGTGGTCGTCGGCACGGACCGGCGCTCCCCAGAAGGCCATGACGGCATCTCCGATATATTTGTCCACCGTGGCTCCGTGACGACTCAGTATCTGGGTGAGTTCGTCGAAATATTCGGAAAGGTGCAGCATAAGCTTTTCGGGGCTCATGAGTTCCGCGATGGATGTGAATCCCGAGATATCGGAGAAAAATACGGTCAGGTTCTTTTTCTGGCCGCCCAGTTGGGCGCCTTCTCCGGTGCTTATCAACTGGCGTACCAATTCCGCGGGAACATATCTTCTGAACGCATGGAGCCCCGTTTGCATTGAGGCGATGGCGTCGCTCATCGACTGGATTTCTTTCATGCGGGAACGAATATGGATTTTTTCTTCAAGGTTGAAGTTTTTGATTCTCCCTGTAGCTTCTGCTATGAGCTTGACCGGGCTGGTGATACCCCGGGAAATGGTAAAGGCCAGCAAAACACCCAACCCCAGCACGACCGAGGAGATAAGAAGCATTCCTACCATCTCGTCTTTGGCCCCACCCGTGAAATCGTCCTCGGGAACGATCACCGCTATCTTCCACGGCATGGGAAACGGCTCGGGAAATTTCTTGAAAGATGCGACGTAGGTTATGCCTCCGGATTTAACCAGGGACCGGCCCTTCCCCTTTGTGACATGTTCCCGGAACGCTACGCTGAGAGGTTCGATCCCCAGTTCCTCCACCTTGACCGGACGCAGCACGCCGTTTTCTTCCCTTATTGCCGCTGAAGCCTCGGGGAAGGCCACGATTTCACCCTTTTCATTAATGATCAACTCAATGCCGCTTTTTCCGATTTTTTGGGTCCTCAGGAAATTGGATATTTCATCCACCTCGATATCCATCCCCCAGACAACCTTCAACTTTCCATCCGGACCAAAAACAGGTTGAGAAGAGGTTATCGTCGGTTTCCGGCTGCTATAGGACACATAGACGTCCGTCCACGAGTTTGCCCTGGCATTCTTTGCTCCCTCGTACCATGGACGTTGTCTAGGATCGTAATCGACCCCCTTCGCCTCCTCGACCCCCTCCACTTTCAATGAGGCGTCCCTGTATATTAAAGAACTCATCGGCGGCGATGCGGTTGCTTGAATGATCCAGCTTTCCGTTTTTCCGCCGGGAAGCCTCCAGGCATGCACGTAATTGCCTTGCTCATCGCCGATAAAAAACATCGATATTTGCGGATAAGACTTCAGCACGCCCAGCGTGTACATTTCCGTCTGCTTGTAATTATTGCATGAGATAGCGCCGAGTTCGGCGAGCTTTGAACTCATTAGAACCGCTATGGAAGCGGGCATGAAATAGTTGCTTGTTCTTTCGATCGCCGATCTGGACTTCTCTTCGATCAGATCGTTGCCAAGGGCCGCTATTATGGTTACATCCTGATAATAGCTGAACAGGATGATGGGCACGGTCGAGGCAACCAGCAGGAACACAAAAGCGATTACCATCATGGCATGAATGCTGATGCTTTTGAATTTGGGCGGTCTTACCGGAAAAGACATGCGCCAATCTCCCAAGCCGTTGAATACGCCCTCGATTCACTTGACTCAAGATCGGAATTCTTTCCCCCGGGCTTGAATCCAATGTCCCGCCGGCTCCGAGTCAGCCCGGGACGAATGGTCCGCGCAGACGCCGCCCGCGGCTGGGGCCCCAGACCGCCGGAAGAACCGGCATTAACACTCCCGTTGGCCACCCGGCGCATGATTATCGGGGCTGCAACCGCGGCCGAAAACCTGCCAGGTCGCCCAATACATCCTACATGTGACCTATAAATCGGTAAACAGGATTGTCTCGTATCGTTGCAAAAGGAAAGGCGTTATGTCGAGGAATCACCACGGAACGGTTCAGCATTTCCAGGGGTGATCCCGACGGAAATGCCTGAAACATAAAAAAAAGCGCGTGAAACCGGCTTTCAGGCCGGTTTCACGCGCTTCGCTTTCGAGGAAATCCGTTCTTATATATTTGGCCTCAATCCCACCTCCTCATCTCCCTTACCGGCCATTATGCTTCCCTTACGGCCGGTCTTTTCCTTATTGAGGGACGATAAGATGCACTGCTGTTCCTTTAAGCGTTCCTGCGCCGCCTCGAAGCTGGCAAAGTCCATCCCGAGCATCTCACGGACCTTTTCTTCCGACCGCCCCCATGAGTCCTGGGATTCGCTCAGCAACCGGGCCACGATTATCTTAAAGGAATCATCCGGTATGCTGAGTGACTGGCAATCTACAATGAGCTCGCATAATCTAAAAAATAAATCCGAGGCATGCTCCATCTCCTGGAGCTCCTTCGAGTAACTCTGCACCTCGGCAAAAACCCTGCTTTTGAAGCTGTCCTTGCCGTTCCCGGCGGCCCCGGCGACCAGAATTTTGCTTATAATGTCCCTGAAAGGGTCGTCGCTATGTGAATTGATTTTCATTTTGCCTCCGAATATATCTCATAAGCTCCCACCCGAACCCGGCGAGCCGAACCGCTAGCCCAGAACTGCGGGAACCGTTTCTTCTTCCACACTTTTCTTGCCGTTTTCCGCATCCCTTCCATACTGATGCACTATATCCGATATCCGCCTCAGCCGGTCGTCCACTTTCCGGAAAAGCGTGTCCTCCGGATAGGAGCCATCCTCCTGCTGACGCCCCGCTGTTTGTCTAGTCAGGATCTCCAGCCCTTCCTCTATCGTTGCGACGGGCCAGATGTGAAAGTTCCCCTCTTTTACCGCCTCGATCACCTCTTCATCGAGCATAAGGTTACGGACGTTCTTCGATGGAATGATGACACCCTGCTTGCCGGTAAATCCCTTATGCCTGCAGATGTCGAAAAACCCCTTGATCTTATGGTTCACCCCGCCGATGGGCTGTACTTCTCCTTTCTGGCTTACCGAACCGGTTACCGCGATCCCCTGGTAAATCGGCACACCGGATATCGCGCTCAAAATCGCATAAAGCTCGGTGCTTGAGGCACTGTCGCCGTCTATCATGCTGTAGCTCTGCTCAAAGGAAAGGGCCGCGGTAAGCGCGAGGGGTTTGTTTTGGGCAAACCTCTCCCTTATAAAGCTGCCCAGTGTGAGAAGCCCCTTTGTGTGAGTTGCGCCGCTCATCTTAGCTTCCCGGTCTATCGAAATTGCGCCTTCCTTGCCGACTGAAACCGTGGCGGTTATCCGGTTTGGCTGCCCGAAGACGTGGTCCCCGGTCTGAAGAACGGACAAGCCGTTCACCTGCCCGACCTTCCATCCGTCGGTCTCCACCCAGAAAATATCTTTCTTTATAACTTCCTTTATGCGCTCCTCGTAGAGGCTCGCGCGGTATTTTCTCTTCTTTATCGCTTCTTCCACGTGACTGGCGCCGATCAGGGCAAGACCGCCCTGCCTGGCGAAGAAATCGGCCTCAACGAGCAGGTCCACGACGTCGTCCAGCTCCAGGGTGAGTTTTTCCTGGTTCTCGGTGCGCTCCATCGCATATTCGATCACTCTCGCCACCCCCGAGCGGTCGAGATCGAGAAGACCATGCCCAACGCAATGGTGTGCAAGGGCCCGTGCGTACTCCAGGATAACGCTGTCGGCCACGTCCACCTGGCTGTCCATGTGGGCCTTCACTTTGAAGTGTTCCTTAAACCGGTTGTCGTTGGCATAGAGCAACTGGTAGATCTCAGCGTCCCCGGTCAGAATGATTTTCTGATTGAGGGGAAAAGGCTCGGGTTTTAGCGAACGGGTGCCGAAGAACCCGTAGAGGTCCCCCGCCTCTTCGATCTTGATTTCATCGTCTCTCAGCGCCCTCTGGAGGGCCTCGTAGGAAATATTCGCTCGAAGCAGGTCCAGTGCATTGATAATAAGATAACCGCCGTTGGCCTTGTGCAGGGCGCCGGCTTTCAGCATCGTGTGATCGGTAATCAGGGCGCCGAACCATGCCTGCTTTTCGATTGAACCGAAAAGATTGGAATAGGACGGATTGGACTCGACCACCACGGGAGCGCCGTTTGACTGTGAGTTATCCACGAAAACGTTGACTTCATACTTCCGAAAGGTAATTTCCTGGCCGGGTAAGCTGATTCCCTGCTGTTGCTGTGGCTGCATCTGGGCCTGAGCGGCAGGATCCGGCTTCTTCTTGAAATCATCGATATTATCGAGGATGTCCGCCTCGACTTCCCGCAGATACTCACTTACGCGAGGCTCGTCGGCGAATTTTTCCTCCACTGTGTCCATAAGCTGTCCAACTATGAAGAGGGCTACCTCGCGTTCGAGCTTCGAATGCATCTCCCGGAACTCGCCTTCCGCCTGTTGGATCTGCTTTACGGTCTCCTTCATCTTTCCCTGAAGTTCTTCGCTCTTGGCACGGACCTGCCCCAGGTCCTCCGGGGACATGGCCGCCATCTCTTCGGCGTTCAACGGCTGCCCCGATGGACCCGCGGGCAAAAGCGCCATTCCCATCTGCGAAAACTGCAGTATAAATCCCTGTCCCCGGCTCTCCTCCGCAAGGTCCTCCACCAACTGCTGTCTGCGCTTCTCAAAACCCTCGTGGACCTCTCTGTCCTTGGACCCGAATTCATGGCTCGTGAAGACTTCCGGGATTTTCTCCTGCAGGGTCTTTATGAACCTGTCCATCTCGGATTTGAACTCGCGGCCGCGGCCGGCGCACAGGCTGATCGCCTTCGGGTTGTCCTTCTGCCTGAAATTATGTACGTAGCACCAATCCGGAGGCGTCGTCTCCATCTTCGCCTGCTCCTCGACGAAGGTCCTGGCGACAGACGCCAGGCCGGACTTCGGTGGGCCTGCAATAAAAAGATTATATCCCTTCTTTTTTATCTTAACTCCAAACCGGATCGCATCAACTGCCCGCTCCTGGCCAACCACTTTGAAATCGAGGTCTCTCAGCGAGGCGGTGCTGTCGAACGGTAAAAGATCCTGGGCAACGTGCAAACGAAGCTTTTCGACTGCCAATTCATCATGTTTTGTAATCATATCCCTACAACCCCCCTCCGTTTATGGAACGCCAAAGATCTGAAGCGCCAAAGCGCATTCATTTTCAAATCTGCCCGCCGATGAGAGATCCTCAAAGCGGCAAAACAATCGGCACAATGCCAAACGGCGCACGCCGGGACTAATTCATGATAATGGCCGGGTATACCGATGTCCATGGGACTGGGCCGTTGAAGTGTCTGCAAGCCTATTTTCTTATTTGTGTAATTCTCCGCACGCGCGTTTTGGTTCCGCCTCACAGTTGATGTTTCTTCACAAAACAGTTTGCAAACGTTATTGTCTGCAAACTGTCCTGTTTGTTATCGACGGATCTGAAGCAGGGGGCTGCGGCAGGGTAAGCTGGTGGATGTAAAATCAATGGAAATTGACGTACTCTGTGTTGGACACGCGACATATGACCTGGTTTTCCAGGTGGACCATAATCCCGGAGCGGACGAGAAATGTTTTGCCGCCGGTCTGGTGAGTTGTGGTGGAGGACCCGCGGCAAACGCCGCTGTCACGGTTGCGAGACTGGGAGGGACCGCCGCCTTTGCCGGGTACCTTGGCGGGGATCTCTTCGGGACGATGCACCTGCACGAGCTCGTCTCGGAAGGCGTGATAACGGATTTGGTGGTTCGAGATCGAGAGGCAGCCGCGAGCCCTGATCCGGATGCGCGCGTCGCGGAGCGTGGAATTTCCGGCCGCAATCCCCCCGCCACGCCGCTTTCTTCGATTCTGGTCAAACCTGACGGGAAGAGGACCGTTATAACCTACAAGGGTTCCATGCCGCTCCTCGCGCCCGGCGAAGTCGATTTCAGCCTGGTCCGGCCGGGGGCTGTATTGTTCGACGGACACCAGCCGCTTATTTCTCTTCCCCTGGCCTTGAGAGCGAAGGAGCAAAAAATCCCCTCCATTCTCGACGCCGGATCGGTTCACAAGGGGACCATGGAGCTGGCTCCACTATGCGGATATCTGGTCGCATCCGAGAAATTCGCGCGCGATCTGAGCAGGGAGAAAGATCCCGGCAAGGCCTTGGAATGCCTTGCCAAAATAGCTCCAGTGGCAATCATTACCCTGGGCGAGGCCGGCCTCGTCTGGACGTCGGGGCATGGGCCTCGGCGCGGCAGTCTCGGATCGTTTCCGGTAGATACCGTAGACACAACCGGCGCCGGGGATATTTTTCACGGTGCATTCGCCCTGCGCATAGCGGCTGGAGACGGCCTTACAACCGCCCTGCGCTATGCAAGCGCGGCCGCGGCCCTGGGCTGTACGAAAATGGGCGCGCGCGCCGGCATTCCTTTCAGGGCCGAAGTCGAATTCCTTCTGCGCCACGCGGGATCACCCTCCGGCTGATATCTCCTTCACCAAGTCCCGCTTCTTTTGTTTTATCGGGAGGGTAACGATAAATGTGGCGCCCTGACCGGGCTTGCTGTTGACAGTGATATCGCCTCCATGCCTGACCGCAATCTTCTTGCAGATGGCCAGCCCCATGCCGGTCCCGCTGTATGGAGAATGCCTGCCGTGAAGCCGCTCGAAGGGTTTAAAGATTTCATGGCGATAGCATTCATCCAAACCAATGCCGTTGTCCTCGATAAATATATGGCAGACCGGCCCCGCGGCCATTCCGTGAATCTTCACCGTGGGCCGTTCCGAATCCTTCCGGTATTTTATCGCGTTTTCAATCATGTTCTGAAAGAGCTGGCGCAAGAGCGCACCATCGGCTTCAATCGCCGGCATCTCATCGATCTTTATATCCCCTCTGGCCTTATGGATCAGGAATTCAAGGTCGCTGACCGCTTGTCTGGCAACTTCGCTGACGGATACGGGCATGTAATTCAAAAGGCTCGTGCCGGTCCTGGAATATTCGAGCAGCGCGCGAATCAAGTCGGACATCCGGCTCGCCGCCCTTATCATTCGATCCATGAAGTCCCGGCCCACGGTCCCGAGCGCGTCGCTATACCTTTTGTTGAGCATTTGGCCGAATGTCTGGATTTTTCTGAGCGGCTCCTGAAGGTCGTGAGAGGCTATAAAGGCAAAGTCCGCAAGCTCCCTGTTCATCAGTTCGAGTCTTGCGGTGTACGCGCTTATTTTTTCCTCCGCCTGCCTGCGCTCGGTAATGTCGATGCTCATTTCCAGGATGAGGGACGAGCCGTCGGTATCGGTAAATGGAAAATCGTGAACGTCGTTAACACGACCGTCGGGCAATACCCGTTCCCAATGATGAGGCTCATTGGTTTGAAGGACCTTGAAACTTTCGCAAAACGCGCAAGGTCCCGATAGCCCAAAAATAAGCTCGTAACAGCACCGGCCATTAATCTCGCCGAAAGACTCCCGGAAAATGCGATTGGCAAAAAGCACGTGATAATCGGGCGTAAGCAGGCATAAACAAAGCGGCAGAGTCTCCAGTACGTCATAGAAACGCCGACGTTCGGCGTTCACCAATGCTTCGGCCCTCTGTCGCTCCTCGATCTCCGCCATCAGATCCTGATTGACCTCGACCAGTTCGGCGGTGCGCTCCGCTACACGGATTTCAAGCTCGTCACGCGACTTGCGAAGCTCGTCTTCCATCCGCTTGCGCTCGGTGATGTCCAGGGTCACGGCAACGCCGCCCGTGACCTTACCTTCGGCATCGCGTATGGGCGAGCCCGATGCTTCCGTAATCCACCGTCGCCCGCTCGGCAGCAGAACCTCAAGCACCATCGGTTCTATTGCCCTGCCTTCGGCAACCGCCCTCTGGAGGGGAAGCTCGGCATCGCCGATTTCTCTACCGTCCCGGAAGAAACGAACCTTTCTGCCCGGCGCATCGGGGTCCGCAGCGGAAGGGGACAGATTGTCCCGCGGCCCGGCTTCGAACTGGGCCAGAACCGACGGATTTCCGGTAATTTCCCTGCACGTCGGGTCGTCTGAGAAACTGACCCCCACGGGCAAGGCATTCATGAGCGCCCGCAGGCGCTGGTGGGTTTCGAAAAGTTCCTGCTCGGCTTTCCTGCGTTCGGCGATCTGTTCCTGAAATTCGGCGTTCATCCTGGCTAGATCAGCCGTACGTTCGCCTACCAGGGATTCGAGTTCCGTCCGATGTCTTCTTAATTCCTCCTCGATTCGCTTCTGTTTGGACAAATCGGTGAGGACCGCGCATACGCCTTGGAAGCCTTCGATGCGCAGATTATCAAACGAAATGTTGACCGGCAGGAGCGTTCCATCGCTTTTCTTCATCAGGATCCCGCCCCTGGCCGCTCCACTACCGCGGCTCTCCTTGATGAGTCTGCTCAGTTGGGCCAGGTCTTCGGGGGCGACATGGGAATCCAGTTTTTTGCCGGTGATCTTTTGGATCGAGAGCCCCAGCATTTCCGCAAGGGCGGGATTGCAGTAATAGATCGAGTCATCCGACGAGAGTATCAGCGCGCCTTCGGAAATGGATTCAACCAGTACCCGGTATCCGTGATCCGCCCCAGTCAGGGTGTAGAGCTGATCTCCTTCGGCTTTATGGATAACCAGGGCGTCGACCTCACCGTTACGGATGGCCCGGATGGTTTCCTCGGCTTCCCAAAGACGATCTTCCAGCGCACGGATCTTTTCAAACAATTCTTCCCCGGACGGATCGAGCTTTTCCATCGCTGCATACCTCCTTTGCTTCTACGGGCAATATGGCTCAGGAAGTCTCTTTATTTCTTTTTCGCAAGCCTGACTGGAACGAGTTCAGAGTCGGTAAGATCACCTATGAATCTTTGAAGGGCTGATCACGAGAGATCTGTTCTTGAGGAGCGATATCGTCCCCGCATCCCATCAGCCATTCTTCAACGGTGGGCGGTCGGACGAGCAACTGGGATATAGGTTTCCATTCGGGCCTTGCGCTAAGATCCACTCCCCCGTGTATTACCGAAACGGGCCGATCGGCCGAGATCACGATAACGATAAGATTTGGGTGGTCGGAGGTAAATCTCAGGGCAGAGTTAAACCGGGCGCCTCGCGCACGATTTTCACCCGGCACCGCCCTTCCGTCGAGCAGGCAGGCAAATCCGTGCAGGTGAAGGTCCGCCCCGATATGCAGCGCCCCGTCCACCTTGGACAGGGACTTGGCCAGATCGAGCATCGTATCGTGTCTAAGATCGATGGGGCTTGCAAGCTGCTGACCCGAAATAGCGATTGGAACGGGGTTAAGATCCAGGACTACGGTCGCGCCATGGCGCTGCTCACCCGCCCTGTCCACGATAGCCGAAGCAATCTTGAAAAGAGCGTCCCTTTGATCCTGCTCGAAGGGTGTCTCCAGCAGGAGTTCTTCAAGATGGACCAGATTGGGTTTCCGGTTCGATGAGTGGTAGCTTCCGTCCGAAAAGCTGCAGATCAGATTACCGGAGAAGTAAAGAAATCCGTATCCGCCCCGGAAATCAGCCGTTATGCGGCAATCGGGCAGACTCCCCTGGGAGACCCCGAGTATGCTGCGCCCGTCCGAAATAAGCCTCCTCGCAGAGTTTTCGACCGCGAGAATGAGCTTTCGCACATGCTTGAAGTTGGTCAGTTTGAGCTTTTCGGGCTGAGGGAACCTCACCAGGAAAGGCACTTTGTCGATCATTGCCGGTTCGACGAACACCAGAGTTCCCCGCGGCCAGGCGCCCTCCTCCCTGGTCTTGGAAATACCAAGTACGGCGTCAAGGATCGGATAGACTTCGATACGACTGTCCATCCCGAACCGCAGGTCCAGTACATCGCGGATATAATCCCTTACCGCGTGTGTCGAATACTCCCGGATTACGCAGGAGGAATTGCGGGTATAAAACCATCCCTCATTTGCCCAGTCATGCGCCAGGAGACTGGCCGCATGCTCCAGCCACCTCTCTGTCGGGCCGATCGCGCACATGGTCGGGTGCTCTTCGGTGATCCACATTTGGTAGGCAATCGACCTGGATCTTCCACCCCAGGATATGAGTCCGGCAAGGTCCAGTCCCTTTTCCGCAAAAATCTGTCCCATCAGCTTCAGACGCGCGATCTGAGGATTATGCTTCCGCCAGGCGTCTGACTTCAGGTAGATTTTTTCGATAATCGGCCCCCAACCGTCCAGAAGATATTGAGGATCGTAGATGCGAGGCGCGTCCGTGGTCTTTTCGGCGAAAATCAGCGCCGCTCGGCTTGGACCGGAAAAATGAGACAACCCGTCGCAAAGCCCGTCATGGATGTGAAATATGCTGAGGATCTGGGCTGAGATATCCATATCTTTGATGATAAGTACATTTTTCGTCGAATTATTTCAAGTTCGAATACCGCAAAGCAAAGATCCGGTGCGTCAAAATCGGCAAAGCACGGGCCGGCAATTGATTTTCTTTTGATTGGTCCCAAGGGAGGCATCAGGCGACTTCTTTGATAAGCAGCTCAATCCCGTCGATCGTCGGCAATCGAAGATTCTTGTGAACTCGAAACAGAACCCATTCTTCCAGCACTTGCAAGAGTTCTTCTCGACATTCTTCGAGTGTCGTTGCATTCGCGTAAACACCGTTGCATTCTCGAATCTCGGCAATGGAGTTATTGTGCAAGTATTCAAGTTTCTCCCCTTGCTTTGTCGAACCATCCTATCTATCCTCTCAAGGTGAAGGCATCACCCCGGCCATTCTCACGGTTTTCGTTCCTCGCCCGCCGGCCGGTTTACGCTCCGCAAGCTCCATTCATCTGAATTTTCCGAACCGCCAATATGGGAGGACACTATGAATTCACCGTCCACCGATTATTACTTCTGTGAGGACCTTCTTTCACCCGATGAAAAGCAAATCCGCGATGAAGTGCGAACCTGGATAAACAGGCGATACCTCCCCAAGGCTGCCGATTATTTCGAGCAGGGGATATTTCCGGTCGAACTGATTCCGGAAATGACACAAATGGGTCTGCTCGGGTTCAAGTTGGATGAATACGGCGGGCGAGGAAAAAACAACGTCTCTTTCGGGCTCGTCTGCCAGGAACTGGAACGGGGAGATTCCGGCCTGCGTTCGTTTGTTTCCGTCATAAACGCCCTTGTGATTTACCCCATCCATGCCTTTGGGAGCGATGCGCAGAAGCAGCGATGGCTCCCGGAACTGGTAGGCGGCAAGAAAATCGGATGTTTCGGCTTGACCGAGCCCGAATCGGGGTCCGACCCGCGGAGCATGAGGACAACCGCTGTCCAAAACCGGGAAGGCTATGTTCTTAATGGGCGCAAGATGTGGATAACAAACGGCTCCATCGCGGACCTGGCGCTGGTGTGGGCCAAAACTCAGGACGGGCAAATCCGGGGCTTTCTGGTTGAAAAGGGTATGCCGGGCTTTTCGGCCCGCCTCATCGAACGCAAGTTCTCACTGCGCGCCTCGGTCACCTCCGTTCTCAACTTCGAAAATGTGGCAGTCCCCGAGGAAAATATTCTGCCCGGCGCCGAGGGTCTCAAATCCGCTCTGATGTGCCTCAACGAAGCTCGTTATGGCATAGCCTGGGGCAGCATCGGCGCCGCTGTCGCCTGCTATGAGACTGCCCTGGGCTACGCAAAATCCAGGATTCAGTTTCAAGCCCCCATCGCTTCTTTCCAACTGGTGCAGCAAAAGCTCGTTCGGATGGTGACGGAGATCACCAAGGCCCAGCTTCTGTGCATTCGCCTCGGCAGACTCAAGGATGAGGGCCGCGCGCGCCACACGCATATCTCGCTGGCAAAAATGAATAATGCCCGCGAAGCTCTCAAGATCGCACGAGCGGCACGAGACATCCTGGGAGCTAACGGAATCAGCCTGGGCTACCCGCCGATCCGCCACATGCTCAATCTCGAAACCGTAAATACCTACGAGGGCACGGAAGACATCCATATCCTGGCTGTCGGGCGTGACGTCACCGGCATGGATGCCTTCAGTTGCGAACCGACGACCGGGCAACGGGGCGAATGGGCGTCGTAATAACCGGCGCTCGCCTGCCGCGCGCATTGCCGGCAAAGAGATTTTCAGGAACTAATCGTGCCAGGTTCGGCGGCACACTTATCACTGAGGCAAAATGCGACAACATTTTCTTTGTTTAATGTAAGGTCAGGAACAACGGATCTGCAACGGAGCTAAACCTTTTCATCCAAATATTACAATGGCTTGCACTATCACATAGGCTGTTTATTTTATAGCAGTGGGGCTAATTGAATAGTTTGTAAACTGTGCGTTCCGATTTTTCGGTTTGCTCCGAAAAATTTGTGCCGTTGAAGAAAACGGTGGAATAGGAGGTGACAATATGAAACGCCTGATGCTTGCGTTTTCAGCGGCATTGCTGGTCGGGTTGTTCGCAACCCTGTTCTATAAGACGGCGGCGTATGCATCCAGCAACTCCGGTGCTCAAGTGATATTAGCGGCCGACACGTCGGATCAGACATCTGCAACGCATCAAGGTCAGAAATCCGTTACGAACCATGGTCAAAAATCCGCTACGCACCATGACAAGCGGTACTATAGACAGCACAAGCCTGTAGCTCGTAACTACGACCACCACTACTACCGAGACTACGACTATCCCTATTATTACGACCCATACTACTACAACCCCTACTACTACGACGAACCGGGACTTGGCATTGACGTACCGTTCTTCCACTTCAATATTTATTAGAGCGGCTGTAACTGATCAGTCAAGGGCGGGATTTCATAATCCCGCCCCTTTTGCATAAATGTCTGTTCTGCCCCGGCAAAGTTTTGCCGCATTTTTCGCTACCCCGGTTCGGCCTCAGGCCACTGCGCCTATTTCTCCAGTCCGCCGTATTTGTGGTTTCTCCACGGTATATGGATTTATGATCGTCACCGGCACAGGAGAAATCTTGACGATCTCTTCGGCGGTGTTTCCAAAAATCGCCCGCGGAATACCGTGGCGTTCGTGCGAAGTCACAATGACCATATCTATTGCCGCGGAGTCTATATATTTTTGGATTTGCTCCAGCGGGTCGCCGCTCAAAACCACTTTTTTGATATTGGGGCGGTCCGTGAAATACTTTTCGGCAAATTCATCGAGTTCCCGCTCCGCGCGCTTAATGTTCTCCAATTCCATCAGGTCGAGCGATGGGTGGGGAATAGACAGGGAGCCGTATTCCCCCAGTGTCGAGACCACGAACAGCAGGTGCAGTTCGGCGCCGAATTGATCGGCAAAAAAGCTTACCCGGGGAACTACTCTATGTGACGAACCCGCCAGATCGACGGGAAAAAGAATTCTTTTGACCATATTGATTCCTCCACAGGAGAATTATTATCAAAAAGCGTAAAACGCTCCATTGTCAACGGATAAAATTATGTCTTTTTAAAGATAATCACTGGGAAGCAGCCTGGAAGAATTGTCTCCGGCTCCACGGCCAAAAAGCACCTGTCTGTCTGCCTTGCTTCACGGTCCTGAACAAAAAGGGATTCACGTGTAGACTAATTGCGAGTCTCGTCCGTTATTTAAAGTGAAAACTGCGGTAAGAAGCAATTGGCTGTTTGATAAGACACTGAACTTGGATCATAATAATAAAATACTAGGGGGAGCCGGCATCTCATACGCAGCAGGATGTGTTTTATTCAGAATGAATACGAGGGAAGATTTCGAACCGAGCGTCTCCCCTGCACAGGGCGATCAGGTTGCCGCGCTCGTGGAGCAGGCCAGGGCGGGAAGTGCCTCTGCTTTTGAAAAGCTCATGGTGATGCATCGGGATGAGATTTTCAGACTTGTGTTCTTTCGCATCCGGTCCAGGATGGATTCCGAGGACCTGACTCAGGACGTTTTCATGTCCGCGTTCAAATATCTCCCCCAACTCAAGGAATCGGACAGATTTAGGCCGTGGCTCTACAGAATAGCGCTCAACCGGGTGCATGACTTTCACCGCAAGAACAAGCTCCTCGCCTTTTTCGGCATAACCGATGAGCGGGAACAGGCGGATGTGCCGGACGTGGAGCCGCACCGGGACCCAAGTGCCCTTGACGGGGTTATCAGGCATGAATTCTGGGTGCGCGTAAAGGAGTTGTCGAAACGGTTCTCAAAGATGGAGAGGGAGGTTTTCTTCCTCAGGTTCGTCGACGACATGAATCTCAGGGAGATAGCGCTCACGCTCAAAAGGAGCGAGAGCGCCGTTAAAACACACCTTTATCGCGCAATCAGGAAATTCAAGGAGGATTCGGCCCTGAGCGATTTCTTGGAAGGAGAATGGCATGGTGGAAAAGACTAGCCATTTTGATGAACAGCAGATTATTGAAGCGGTAATAGACCCAAGCAGTCTGGATGTGCCGTCGCGGCGTCACTTGTGGGAGTGCCCGGAGTGCCGCGCTCAAAAGGCGGCGCTGGAGAACCGCCTGGCCCGATTCGGGCAGATATCGCGCGAACAGACGACCATCGAGTTCAGGAAGCCCGAAATCTTTCAACATGAATCGGCCGGCATATTCAGCATATTTAAATTGATATGGGAAATCAGCCCGGTATTTCGTATGGGTGTTGTTTTCGCCTCTCTTCTCATTCTCCTTTTGACTCCACTGACGCTCAAAAAAGATATGATTTACACACTGGACAGGGTCTACGAGGAGATGCGGCAGGATGACGAGTTCATGAACGAAGTTGAAAAGCTGGAGGATACCCCTTTTCCCCACTCATATGTGGAGGTTGCGGCCCCAGGTGACGATAAACGGGAGACCCCGTCCCCCGGCGCGCGTAACGATGGCATGACCGAGGATGGCGGACCGCGAAATGCTTAAAAAGCCCCTGGCATTGCTGGCCGTGATTATGCTGCTTCTTTGGCCTCGGATTTCCCGGGCAAACGAAATCCCGCCGGGAAGGTGGTGGCATATCCCCTACTTTGCCGAACCGTTGAATATCACCGATCAGCAAAAAGATGAGCTCGATAAGCTTTTCGACCACAACAGGAGTAGACTTGCCGATCTCAAAAAACAAGTCGAAGATCAGAAAAACGAACTGATGAACACAATCGACCAGGAGCACCTGAACGAGAACTCCGCAATGGCTCAGATGAAAACGCTGGAGAGCACCCGCACGCTTTTGGCCGCAACCCATTTCAGCTACTCGCTCGAAGTCAGGAAACTGCTCGGACACGATCGCTTTCAGCAACTGAAGAGCCTCTACAGAAAATGGCCCGGATTGCAGCCGGCGCCACCGGGTGATTAGGAAAGGATTCGGGCCGGTGAGACGCCGGCCCGATTTGCCATTCAAACCCCCGGTCGCCCCCTGCGGTTGCTTGCGTCTCATCACCCCGTATTGAGCCCGGGAATTCAACGGTCCGCCCTCAAAAGCTACAAGACCGGTCAACCAATACAAATTGTTGTATTTGGATTAATACCTCGTGGCTCGTGTCGGCCCTGTTGCCATGCTTCTCTATTGTGTCGGTCTGGTTGGGATCGCAGGTTACAGGAAGTTCAAAACTTGATTCGATATTCGATTTTGCAAATATAAAGGCAGGGTCGGTTTCAACGGTTCTGATCCTCGTCACCGGGCTTCAGCATCCGTGCACATCCCCCCGGCCCCACGCCGCGCTTCTTCTTCCTGCCGCCTCAGATCGAGCCATTCGAGGACTTTTCCGAACTCGCTTCCAAGTTGACTCAACGCGCGTCCCCTGTGAGAAACGCTGAGCTTCTCACCTTCGCTCAATTCGGCGAAGGTCTTGCCCAGCGGCGGGTAGACGAAAAGCGGATCGTACCCGAATCCGTTGCCGCCTCGAGGTGAGTCGACGATCAGGCCTTCGCAGAAGGCTTCGTAGGTCAATGCGGCGCCCGAAGGAACCGCAAGGGAAAGAACGCAGCAAAACCTGGCCCTGCGGTCTTCAATTCCGCGCAGCGCATCCAGAAGTTTTGCGTTATTGGAGGCGTCGGTTGCGCCTGGTCCGGAGTAACGAGCCGAATGAACACCCGGGGCGCCTCCAAGCGCATGCACCTCAAGTCCGGAATCGTCGGCAAGGGCGGGCAGGCCGAGCACCTTGGCCGTAAAGGCCGCTTTCTTATATGCATTTTCCTCGAATGTCGCGCCGTCTTCCGCCGGTTCGGGAATTGGACCGAAATCGTTCAAATCCTTTACCACTATCGGGAAGTTTCTGAGAACGCGCTTAATTTCCGAAGATTTTCCACTGTTTCTGGTAGCGATTACCAGGATCTGTACGACCATAAAAACCCCGAGCAAATCATTCGCCAACTAACCGGGCGCTCCCCCGCGTCCCCGCGTCAGCTATTTATCCCCGACGGACTGCACCTCTTTCGAACTGCTGCCGCCGAAGAAATACACGATCCACACGCTCGCTTCATAAAGCACCAAAAGCGGCAACGCCATCAAGAGCTGAGACACCACATCCGGGCTCGGAGTCAGAACCGCGGCGGCAATCAAAATGAAGACCACCGCCCACTTACGCTTGCGCTTTAAAAACTCCGCGTTGAGCACCCCAAGCTTTGCAAGAAAGAAGGCAAATACCGGTAGTTCGAAGGCGAGCCCAAAGCACAGGAGCATCTTATTGGCAAATGCCAGGTACTCGGTGGTGCGCAGCATCGGAGTAATGTAGTCGGAGGAAAAGGAGGCAAAAAACTTGAATGCCACCGGGATAACCACGAAATACCCGAAAGACACGCCCGAGATGAAACACAGGCACGAGCACAGCATGACCGGCAGCATGTATTTTTTTTCTTTGGCATAAAGGCCGGGCGCCACGAATCTCCAAAGCTGCCAGAGTATCACCGGGATGGCTAGAAGCGTTCCGGAAATAAAGGCGACCTTCATATAGACGAAAAAAGCCTCATGGGGCGCCGTATAGATGAGTTTGGCCGGTTGCCCTGCCGGCATCGCGTTGACCCATGGCTTTATAAGCAATTCGAAAAGCTGGCGGCTGAAAAAATAGGAGACGACAAACCCCACCCCTACCGCCAGAAAGCAAACCAACAATCTGGTGCGCAGCTCCTCCAGATGTTGCAGGAGTGGCATTTTTGCCTGTTCTTCCGGCATTTCATCCTTCATGTATAAACCTATATTTTTTCCGCTTCAGCTTTTACAGTCTCGCCGGTTTCGGGCGAAGCGGAGCTTCCCGCCTCTCCGCCCGGCGAGGTCTCGGGATGGTCTGTGGAGGCCTGATCACTCTGTGCGACCGGGGAGGCTTCGAAGGCGCTCTTTGGTTCGTCGTAGACCATTTTTTTGATCTCCGTCCCCTCGTCCATGATCAAATTTTGAGTGAAATGCTTCCTCAAATTCACCTCGCGCTGGGCCGAGCGAAATTCCTCTTTGAGACCCCGGACCGTATGGTCCTGGTCCATTGTCTCCTTCAACTCATCCATCGTTCTTTTGAACTCGGCGTAACCCCGGCCGAGCGCTCTGGCCACATCCGGGAGCTTATTCGGCCCTACCAGCAGAAGGATGACAACCAAAATCAAAACGAGATGTTCAAAGCCTATTCCAAACATACGTTACTCCAACACGGAAACCAGAGAAGGCCGGAGAGGATTTTCCAATCCCGGAGGTCCGATTTCATGCATCCGTCACTTAGGCTCACCCGGCTTCGTGTCTCCGGCTTTGATTTCGCCTTCCTTCAACTGCTTTTCCTCTTCCGGTTTGTCTCCGCCAATGGCCTTCTTGAATTCGCTGATTCCCTTCCCCAGGCCGCTTCCCAGTTCGGGCAGTTTTTTACCGCCGGCCACAATCACCACAATTGCCAGTACGACCGCCCATTCCCATCCAGCCAACATGAGTCTGCCTCCAGAATTCATTATCTTGCATAACTATGCAAGCCGCTCAAAAGAAAGTTTACCCCAAAATAAGTAAATAGGACACACCCAAAACCTATCATCGAGAGCCAGGCGACCCTTTCCCCTTTCCAGCCCTGCATATTTCGCGCATGCAACAGCGCGGCATATATAAGCCAGGTTATCAGCGACCAGGTCTCCTTGGGGTCCCAGCTCCAGTATGTGCCCCACGCCGAGTTAGCCCATATGGAACCGGTTATTATTCCTACTGAAAGCCACAGGAACCCGAAGAGCACCATCTGGTAATTGAACCACTCAAGCTGCGGAACGCTCGGCAAAAAAGCCGCCAGGGCGCCTTGAGGTTTTGGGTTTCCGGTGGATCTTTTTTTTACCACGTACAGCACGCTGAGCCCAAAGGATACCGCAAATGCGGCATAACCGAGAAAGCAGGTCATCACGTGAGCTATCAGCCAATTGCTTTTAAGCGCCGGGACAAGTGGCTGAATCTTTGAATCGACGTCTTTCGAAAAGGAGGCATAAGCCATCGCCAAAAAAGAAAACAGTGCCGGAAAAACCCCAAGCGCCCTTTGCTTCGTCCGCCATTCGAACACCAGGTAAATAAGCATGATGGCCCAGGAGGCAAAAACCAGCGATTCGTACATATTGGACAGAGGCGCATGTCCGTAGCCCATCCGGTAAGATTCCACCCAGCGCAATCCGACGCCGGCAGTCTGCACCAGCAGCGCCGCCAGGCCCGAAACGGTCCCGGCCGTAAGAAGAGGCTTGAACCTGAAGACAGTTCCCGACAGGTACAGGACCGTACACAAAAGGTAAGCGAAAGTAGTAAGGCTGAGCAGAAAAGAACTGGTCATTCAGTACCCTTTTTAGCATATTCGTTCAGTGAAGCACCCTTCACTGGATGAGCTCCTTTTGAAGCCGCGTTCGCAAAGACTCGAACTTTTCCTCGAAAGCCTGCGCATTGCGGCTCATCCTGCCTGCAAAAGAAACGACCGATTTTTTCCCCTTTTCATCGGGTTCGATGCAGACCCAAAGCTTCCTATGGCTGGAATAAAATGTCAGACCTATGGCAAGCGTCATGAAGGTGAACCCGGCCCAAACGAGCCAGACCCCGGGGTCCTTCTTCACCTCGAGTCCCGTATATCTCACTCTTTCGGCACGCACAACCCTGACCTGATAATTTTCGATCCTGTTGCCGTGAAAAGGCCGATCTACAAGTATCCACTGGATTGAAGGCCGCTGCCCTTCTTTTTCCGATTTGATCTCCAGCGCCTGGCCGAACCTCATGAGGTCCGGCTCGTATTCCGTTATCGTGAGCCGTTCGCGTGTACCGGGAATAGTCACGGACTCCCGGTAAGGCAGATCCATGGCGATAGTCGTGCCGGATTCGTCCGTAAGCTCGATGGCGGCCCCTTTTAACGTAGTCCCATAGGAAGCCTGGTAAAAAGTGATCCCCTGATAAGTGAGAGGCCCATTCACGACAACCGGTTCCTTGAGCACTTCCACGCCCTTATCGATTATGGCCAGATCGGCCTTGAACATCTTCGGGGCTCCCGTGTCATAGAAAGAGATATCGAACTTGTCGCATCGTACCGTAAACGGAAGCTCCTCGACCTCCCTTTCGCCGGCGAGCAGCACTATATCCGAACTCTCTCCTACGGCGAGGTTCATCGTCCCCTTGAAACCCACATAAGACCCCACCAGGGCCCCCACCAGCACGATCAGCACGCTTACGTGGACCCCGTAGACCATCAGCCTGCTCCATCGTCCCTTTTCACTTATGGCGCAATAGTGATCCGGCGGCCCGATCCGGCGCAAAGGACCGAACGATTCGCCCACCGCGGTTTCAACGATCGATTGCGCCTGCTCCTGAGACAGCGGCGCGGCTATTGACGCGCTGCAACCGAATTTGGAGAGTTTCCGGGAGTCGAAGGGGTCTTCGGGTCTCCGCATGAGACGTACCGTCTTCGGCAGCCGCTCCACCGTGCAGGCGACCATGTTTAAACACAGCAGCAGCAGCAAGACCCTGAACCAGATTGAGTGATAGAGGTTGTTCAACCCCAGCAGATCGATCAGGGAAACCACGGCGGGGCTGAAATGACCCCTTAGTTCCGGAGCGCTTACACCCTGAGGCAGAAGGGTTCCAATCACGGATGAGGCCGCCAGGGCAAAGAAGAGAACCAGGGTCAGTTTAAGCGATGAGAGCCACCCCATTGTCACGCCCGTCGAGGCGCTATTTTCCTTCGGCATTCTAGATTTTACCCTTCGGTTTTCCTTGAAAATTCAAAACAGGTGCCTGGCACTTTCAGGCAAAATATTCCCAATCCCCGGAAAGTTCGGGAAATACCGGAACATCTTCCAGGAATGGAATTAAAAGGCGGTCCGCCCTGGTAAAATTCATGCGTTTGAGTTCCGGCAAGTCAGCCCACATGAAATCCACATGCGCGCTCAGACACAGTCTGCCACCGCTGATTCCGCACCAGTAGGCGTGAAGGTCGATCCCGAAGTCCTGTTCCTCTTGCCGTATCTTTTGGAACAAACCAAGCACGGTGATATCGAGGCACAATTCCTCTTTTATTTCACGGATGAGCGACTGCTCCAAACTTTCTCCGGGTTCCACCTTGCCGCCCGGGAATTCCCACAGGAGTCCGAATTTTTTCCAGGGCGGCCTCTGGCCCACAAAGAGCCGCCCCTGTAATGGGATCAGGGCTGCGGTTACTTTCATAGGGCCGTCCGGGGCCTCCTTTCAACAAGGCTCCAATTCAGAGCGCCGCGCGAAACTTGCTCCCGCGCCTCGATTGAATCCACCATTTTCAGCTATTACAGTACATTATATGAGTATGACAGGGCAATCTCAATCCCGGTTCCAATCTCAAATTCCATAGACATTAACCGGCCATTCCAAAAATTTCTTTTAAAAAATGATTTTGATCTATATCTTTTCTTGTCCAGCAGCACCGATGAATGCATCCGCGCACGCCCTGCCGGGGCACAAGATTTACGCGCGCCGGGGCCTTCGAAAGGCAGCGGCTCCGACGCACGCCCTATCGGATGGATCCGCTCGTGCGCATCGGCATTTCCGGATATCGTACCGGGCAGGCGGTCAAATAGTTCGCGTCACGCCGCACTTATGCTAAAATTCTTTTTCGCCGGCTAAAATACACAAGAACGAATCTGGTACTGTTCATAAGTCTATCATGCGAGGAGAACTCAGGTGGACAGGGAGTTTGACGTGGTAATTCTGGGCAGCGGCCCCTCCGGGTTGCAGGCTGCGGTTCATGCCGCTAGGGCCAAGGCCGCGGTGGCCGTTTTGGGAAAGTTGCAGAGCAGTTCCCTATTTAAGGCCCACATCGAAAATTATTGCTGCATGGCCCACACGCTCAGCGGCGAAACGGTCCTCAAAGACGGAAGAAATCAGGCAACAAAATTCGGGGCCACCATTCTGGACGAAGACGTTCTTCATCTCGAACAGGCCAATGACGGCCGGTTCATGGCCAAACTCGAATCCGGAGGCTCCATTCTCACATGGACGATAATTCTCGCCATGGGGATCTCCCGCAATCGTCTCAACGTTCCCGGAGAAAAGGAGTTCCTCGGCAAGGGGGTCAGCTACTGCGTAGACTGCGATGCCAATTTTTTCCGGAACCTGGTGGTTACGGTAATCGGCGACGGCAGCGCCGCGGCTTCGGGCGCCCTGAAGCTCCTGCTCACCGCCGGCGCAACCCACCTGGTGTGCGGTTCGCCGCTCATTTCAGACCACCTCCGGTATCAGATCGAGAGCAGCAGGATACAAGTCCATGCCGGCCGCAAGGTAATCAGTGTCCTGGGAGACAGCGAAGTCCGGGCCGTTTTGCTCGATAACGGGGAGAAATTGGAAACCAGCGGTGTTTTTATCGAACTGGGAGCCAAGGGAGCCATCGAGCTTGCCTCGGGTCTCGGCGTCGCACTTGACGCCGAGACCATGCGATTCATTGAGGTGAATAAAAAACAGGAAACCAGCGTGCCGGGCATCTACGCCGCGGGCGACATATGCGGTCCTCCATGGCAGATGGCCAAGGCGGTGGGCGAGGGTTGCGTTGCCGGGCTGGAAGCAGCCGCCTACGCGCGCCGCGCCGCTGCGAAGGCCGGCGGCTGAGAGGGAGCAGGGACAGTTTGGGCAGAAATGCCGGACTCGCGGCTGCTTTTCGATTTTTCTTTCTATGAATCGGCAACCCCTGCCTCACACCCGGGCTGTTTGACAGGCAGTCTAATGATGAAGTTCGCCCCTTTCCCCGACTCGCTCTCCACCCTGATGCTTCCCCCATGACGCTCAACAATTTTGCGGCATATTGTAAGTCCCATTCCGGTTCCTTCATATGCATCGCGATGATGCAATCTCTGGAAGGGCTTGAAAATAAGTTCCGCAAATTGCTGGTCAAATCCGATGCCGTTATCCCTTACAGATATTTCGCAATCCACGTCACCGTTCAGCTTTGCGCAAACCACGACCCTGGGACGTTCGCCGCTGTGAAATTTCAGGGCATTACCGATGAGGTTCTGAAAAAGACGCAGCATTTGACCCTCATCAGCCTCAATGGTGGGCAAGTCCGCAATCTCGATCATGGGGCCGGGAGATTCCGGTCCCGTCTCGAATACATCGGCTGCTTCCCGTGCTATTTTCCCGAGGTCTACTGCCCTGAGAGGTTCCGGGCTTGCGGCGACCCTCGAAAATTGGAGCAGGTCGTTCAATAGTTGCCGCATTCTGCCTGCCGAACTGAGGACCCGATCCAGGTAGCGACGAGCTTCATTTCTCAGCAGCGGCTCGCATCTCTTCAAAGCCATGTCGCAAAAGGTCTGTATCTTGCGCAACGGTTCCTGCAGATCGTGGGAAGCAACGAAGGCAAACTCTTCCAATTCCTGATTGATTCTCTCAAGTTTTGCCGAGTAGATCCTTAGCTCATGGTTTGCTCTTCCCAATTCCGCCGTTCTGTCCTCCACAAGGTCCTCAAGGCGATCTTTATACTTTCTAAGCTCCTCCTCGGCCCGCATATGCTCGGTAACTTCCCGCTCCAGGCGGCTGAGGGTCCGGGTGAGTTCGGCGGTCCGCTTGGAGACCAGTTTCTCGAGGTGGGAACGGTGTTCTTTCAGTTCGGTTTCCGAAATGAGTCTGCTGATTGTAGTCCCCGCTAATCCCGCGACCGACAGGTAGACGTTGAGTACTTCCTTTGATATGGACCCGGCCGTGGCGTGCCCGACAAGCATAACGGCCGTGGTCCTGTTTTGCAGGGATATAGGCAAAAGGACGTAAGTATGCAATTCTTCATTGACGGCCAGTGCGCATAATGAAAGAAATCCGGTTTCCAAGACTTCTCGAATGCTCTCCTGCACGTCTTTGGAGCAAACCAGGGCACTCGACTGTTCATCCGAAGCCAACAGGTGGTGAAACTCCAATTCACCATCCGCTTTAGGCCCGGCAAATCCCGCGGATTGCGCTCCATAAAAACTGAGCATCACCTCGGCTATATGCTGCCAGACGTCCTCATGGGTTGTCAGGCTCGCGAGGTACTGGGCGGTTTTCATGAAGGCATGCAGGTAGGCCCGGTCGCTGTATTCCTGATCTTCCATAACCCTCAGTGCAGATCCTCGTTGACTTCTTTCCATTTGCCAAGGTAAAGGCCTTCCAGGAAGAAGGCCTCGAATTGTTCGGATTGCGCAAGGTTGATGAGCCTTGCGTGCGCCTTTATGTCCGCAAGCACTTGGGCCGAATGGCGTGACATCAGGAGTTCCTCGCACCCTCTCAGCGCGGAGTTGCCACATAGTTCAATGGCATTGTCGCTCAACTCCGGAAGCAATCCAATCTCAATTGAATTCTCCCTGTCGAGAAAACGGCCGAAAGCCCCGGCTATGTATATGCGCTTCAATTCCGTGGCGCGCATATGGGTCATGGAGAGCAAAACCCTTACGGCCGCGGATATGGCCGCTTTTGCCCGCTGGAAGATATCCACGTCCCTTTTGGTCAGGCGAATCGGTCCATGGTTTCCATTCAGAACATCGAGGGTTCCCCCGGATACCTCGTTTGAGAAGCGACCGATGCCGGTAAGTTTGCCCGATCTTAACAGGCAGGCGATAAGATCGACGATTCCGGAGCCGCAAAGACCGCGAGGTTTTTCGTGGTCGATGGTCCGAAATCCCAGAGCGAGGCCGGAGATGTTGCTTTTCAGGTCAGAATCCCCCTCGCTTTCCTGCGCCCGAAGACGGTAAATCGCCCCCGGTTCCGCAGGAATTCCGCAGCTTATGCCGCATCCCTCAAAGGCGGGTCCGCCTGCGGCCGAGGTCACCCACAAGCATTCACCATCCCATAAGGCGATCTCTGAATTAGTGCCAAAGTCGATCAAAAGGGCGCCCGGTTCACTCTCTAAAATCCTGACGGCCAAAATCCCCGCCAGTAGATCCGAACCGACAAAGCCATACAGCGGCGGCAGGATTTCAACGATCGAACCCGGATTGATTCCCCAATCCGCGGCCAGTTCTCCGGGATTTTCGAGCAGACAGTCTATCGGGCTCATCCAGTTTGAAGGCTGCAGCAACAGGTGAGAGTTTCTTCCGGACAGCAGCGCAAGCATGGCCGTGTTGCCGACCACGGTGGTTTTCACCACCTGCTCCAGGCCAATGCCCTCACGTGCGGCAACATCCATAAGGGCCTCTCCGATCGCATCCACGACCAACCTTTTCAAAATGTGAGCCGTCTGATGCGATTCGTGCGCCGCGCACAATCTCGTCATCACGTCGGAACCATAACTCCCCTGTGGGTTCGGCCCATGGCGCCCTGCAAACCACTGACCTGTCGCAAGATCGTAGACCGACAGACTTATGTGCGTGGTCCCGAGATCGATGGCCACGCCGTATGGCTTCTTAACATCTTCAGGAAGACCGGATGAAAAACCGGAGAAGCTACGGCCCGAATTGCACGTTGCCCTCCACGTGGAAACCGGCTCCCGGTCAAGAACTGAAACCTCCACGTCACATCTGGGCCTGATTTGGCACGCCAGCCTGACACCCAATGAAATTTGCTCACCGGAGAGGTAAATGCGCTCTGCCGGACCAGGCTCGGGCAAACCGCCGCCCATCACCCGCACCCGGCATAGACCACAGGCGCCGTTTCCACTGCACCTGGAGCGAACCCGTGAACCGGTCGTATCCAGAATTTCTCTGACGGATACACCGGGGGAGAATTCAATTGATTTATCCCCCTCGTCCGTCTTAATGATAAGTCTTGGCAAAATTACCTTTCGCTGTGAGCGGCGGCCACCATGGCCTCGATATTCTCAGGTCTCGATCCCGGCGGGATTTCGCAGCCCGAAGAAAGGACAAATCCCCTCCGGGCTGAGAACAATTTCTTGAGCCTTAGTGCCTCGTCGAAAATTTCCTCATCCTCCGCTATTTCGAAATCCAAAGACTTGATGTTTCCGTTAAAGCAAAGTCGCGATTTCATTCTTAAGACTTCATCGGGATCAACGCAATAATCGAAGTTGATGACATTTGCGCCGGTTTTTGCCAGGAGAGGAAGAACAGGCGTAATCGGTCCGGCGATATGGAGCCAGCCCGCTAAAGCGCCGGCCGATTGGAACGCCTTGATTATTCGAGTAAGCCTCGGGAGTTCGAATTCGCGAAAAAAGGAGGCGGGAATGACCGCCATCGATGCTGAAGGATCGAATAACAGGGGCAAATGAGCCCCGGCCTCGATCTGGGCGGCCCCAAACCGAATGATGACTCTGGTGGCGAAATCGAGCAGTTTCTCGAATCCGTCGGGATCGTCAATTGCCAGGTATAAAGCCGTTTCCATTCCGACCAATTGGGTGACCAGGGTCATCGGTCCCAGAACGCAGCCGACCACGAGGACCTCATCCCCCAGTTCGCGCCGCATGATTCCAAGTCCTTTAAGTATTTCAGGCATCCGCCCCGCGTTGGATGGATCGGGAATAGGAACAGCCTCCAAATTCGTGCTCTTTGTGAAAGCATGGGATTGTACATATGGGTAGTCGTTTAGACGGTAAGCGATTTTGGAACCAAGTGCTTCGGTTTCGATATTTGCGTCCATGAAAGCAAAAACTGCGTCACACCCATATCTTTCAAGGGCCTTGACTTGACATTCAGCCAGTTGGCGACCGCATAAAACATACTCCCGTATGCTTTTCCCGGCAATGAGCGCCGTGTGCGCGAATATCTGCGCAATTACGGGGAGCCGGTCCGTGGGCTCGAGATTTATGGCGGCTTTAATCCTGTCCAAACTTCTCATTTCTTACCCCACAAATAGAAACCGCGGGCGCAGATCCTTACAGCCCCATCCAATCAAACCGCCTGAACCGCGACAGCCGATTCAAGAAAACGGGCTGCATCAAACGCCGTATCGGCCACAAAATCCACCCTGAGATCTTGGGCGGTTGCCTGTTTGAGAGCGGCGCCGCCGGCAAGAATTCTAACGTGCCCGATTCCGCGTTTTTCGGCCAAATCCCTCACGGTCCTTACCTGCGGCACCACCGTCGTGATCAGGCCGCTTATGCAGATAGCATCCGCACCGTGCTGCCCTGCTGCTTCAACCAGCTTATCGACTTGGCAGTCTTTTCCGCAATCGATCACCTTGTAGCCCTTTGCGGTGAGAATCATTTTGAGGATATTCTTCCCGATGTCGTGGACGTCGCCCTCGAGGCTGCAAACGATTACGGTGCCGCGAGCCGGGGTCCCGGACCCGCCCGCCGGAAACAGCTCCTTTATGACCCCCATCGCCGCACGGCCCACAAGCATGATTTCAAGCAGGTTGAATTGCTCTATCGTGCATTTGCCGTCAAGTCGGTCCATGGCCCTGCCGATGCCTTCCACCACGATCCGCTCGATTCCGGCGCCGGCATTGCGCAGTTTTCTCGTTTCATCTATGGAGCGGGCCTGATCGCCGTTTAACAGGGCTTCGACGAGTGAATCCATAGCACATTGTGACCTTTTGCACGCGGCCCCGGGACTGGGACCGGGTAAGAATTACCACTCGAATTACTTGCCGAATAAAGCCTCTCGAACTTTGAAGCAGAATTATAACGGCCACCCCAACCGGTTGCAAGTGTTCACTCCGGCCGGCGCTGTATACGGTAACACGCGAGATTTTGGACTGGACGAATTTTTTTCAATCCTTAAGTTACCGGATATATCCTGGTATTCTCTTTTGGACTGCGTGCGCGGAACTAAAACGTAAACGACAGCTTTCGACCGTATGTGTTCCGATGTTTGTTGCGGCTCAGGGACTGAAATCAGAAAATATTTTCAGTATCTCCATTAACGATGATATGTTACAATCGTGTGTATATGTGGTGGTCCATAAGGGCTGTTTTTTCCGGCGACTGGCTCGCCGTGTTTGTGGCCATGGATACTGAGAACGGGCTTTTAATTATGAAGCTTTTAATCATTCAGCCATCGCATTATCAAAGCAGATCGAATGGAAAGCTCCACAAGACCAGGAAGAGAAACCTTGTTGGACTGACGCTTCCTTACCTGGCCGCCCTTACCCCAAGGGAATGGGATGTGGAATTAATCGATCAGCAGCTTTCGAATATCGACTTCAAGGATTCCGTTGATCTGGTGGCCATAACCACATGGACGCTCAACTCACTGGCGGCCTATGAAATTGCGGACCGTTTCAGAGCAAGAGGCATTCCAGTAATCATGGGCGGTCCCCACAGTTATTCCTTCTTCGAGGAAATGGCGCAACACTGCGACGCCGTGGGAATCGGGGAAGGAGAGACCATCTGGGGCAAAATGCTCGAGGACGCCGCGAGTGGCCGGCTCCAGAAATTCTATAGGGCGGAAAAGCCGCACCACTTGAGAGACCTTCCTTTCCCGCGTTATGATCTGCTCGATTTCAGACAATATACCCTGATCAAGACGTTTGCGGTCCAAACCTCCCGCGGCTGCCCGTTCCGTTGCGATTTTTGCGCCGAGCGCTTTTATCTTGGAAAAGATTACCGTTTTCGCCCCGTTTCCGACGTAATCGATGAGATAAAGGAAAGCGGAGGCAAATACATCCTTTTCGCCGACAGCACGTTTGCCGGGAAAAAGAAACACACCATGGAACTCATGGAGGCCCTGATACCCCTTGAAGTTCGCTGGTCCGCCCTGTGGTCTTCCAATCTTTGCCGCAACACGGAGTTCATGGACCTTGCAAAGCGAAGCGGTCTTCTGCACCTCAATATCGGTGTGGAAAGCATCGACCAGATAACGCTTGCCGGAATGAACAAAAAAGCGAACAGAGTGAAGCATTATGGGGAAATACTCAACAATTTACGAAAAAGAGGGATCAGCTATTCGTTCAATTTCGTTTTTGGCTATGATACGGAACACGATGGCATTTTCGACTCTACGCTGGCCTTTCTCAAACAAAATAAAGTCCCTGCCGCCTATTTCAACATCCTGACGCCCCACAAGGGCACGCCGCTCTACGATCGTATGAATGATGAAGGCAGGCTGATCGACCCGGGCAACATAAGCAGATGGCCTGGAATCATCTGCTATATAAAGCCGAAACAAGGCACGCCGCAGGAACTGGAAAGAAACGTCAGGAGAATGTATCAGGAATTTTACAGTCTAAAGTCGATCTTTTCTCGCCTCCCGTTTCCCTCAAGCCAGTCCGACCTGGCTTCCTGGGTCGTGAACCTATCCCAAAGAAAAATCTCTCGGGGGGATGAAGACCTGGAGAATTTCGAAAACTATTGAGCAGACAAGCATCTTGAATAACACGACAAATTGAGAGCCCCGGAGCTTCGGGTTCTGCCCTTCACGGCTCTTGCGGGGGGGGCTCGGCGATCTCATCATCGGCCCATCCCGACAACAATGTGTGGGACACGGCGATCAGCACCGGCCCCGCGAAGATGCCTATGAGGCCGAATGCGATCAGAACTCTCACAGCCGCCTATTAATTTGGATTGCCAACCACGCAGTAGTTAACGTCAGCCCCCTGGTAGCAAGGTTTATAGTAAGTGCCGTCGGCGAAATAATAGTTTTGATTGTTCACCACCACCGGCTGAGCAGCAGCCGGCAGGGAGGCCGCCACTGCACCCACCGCAAGCCCGGCCGCGGCCCCGGCGGCTGCAGCGCCCCAACCGGATCCGGTATAGGCGCCCCAACCTTGATTCACATTTACATTTCGAGTAACGTTGGCGTTCGCGTGCCAACCTTCGGCCGCCGCACCTCCGTGCCAACCTTCGGCCGCCGCACCTCCGTGCCAACCTTCGGCCGCCGCGCCTCCGTGCATACCTTCGGCCGCAGCACCTCCGTGCCAACCTTCGGCCGCCGCACCTCCGTGCCAACCTTCGGCCGCCGCACCTCCGTGCCAACCTTCGGCCGCCGCACCTCCGTGCCAACCTTCGGCCGCCGCACCTCCGTGCCAACCTTCGGCCGCAGCACCCCCGTGCATACCTTCGGCCGCCGCACCTCCGTGCCAACCTCCGGCCGCCGCGCCTCCGTGCATACCTCCGGCCGCCGCGCCTCCGTGCATACCTTCGGCACCCATACCGCCGTGCATGCCGGCTTCCTTTCCTCCGCCCCCACGAAAGCTACCGCCGCTAAACCCGCCGCCGCCGTGGAAGCCGCCTCCACCACCGTGAAAACCTCCACCTCCGCCGTGGGAGCCTCCTCCACCACCGTGAAAACCTCCACCTCCGCCGCGCGAGCCTCCTCCACCGCCACGACCGCCGCCCCCCCTGGCATCAGCCTGATCCAGAAAGAACGGTAACCCTACCAAGACCGTGGCCAAAACGGCCGTTATAAAAAACTTGAAACCGCACCGTTTCATGAGTTGTCTCCTTTATCTTTTCCAAGAGCTGGCGGCTGCTTCGCCGGAACGAACTCGATCTTCTGAATTCCCGGGGGCGGAACAAACTTGAACACCTTATCCGCCAGATGCAGACCTGTTTTCCAATCGCTCAGATACGCGGTCCATTGGGGCGAGCCTTCCAGTTTCTTATGGAGGAAGACTACTTTTCGCGGCAGAGGCTTTGTGCCGGCGTCGATCCAGAGCTGGATGTGGACATCGCCCCCGTCTAACGCCAGATGATGGCAGGGAACTCCACGCACCCTGTGTAGACCTGCATAAAGCGAGTGCTCTATTTTCCTGGAAACGTGATCCCAGAGCTGAGGGCTGGCCAGGTCGCTCAGCGCCACCCGAAGACCGAAGTCTTTGTGGGCTTTATCCAGGGCTTCCTCGATGCTGGGGGGGACATCGATAGCGCCATAGACTTTTTCAGCCTCGTCATACAGGACGATAGTCTTGCCGTCGAAGAAGAACTGCTTGCTCACCAGGTCCCCTTCGGCATTGACTCGAAGTTTGTCGGGCCGCTTCACGTACGTTTCCATATCGATACCATACTGCAGTTTTTTCCCGTCCAGGTAAACCTCGTCGTCGGCGACCTCGGCGTGGAAAGAAAACTGTTGGAGCGATTTCAGGTAGTCACACATTTGTAACAGGATAAAGAAAGGGTCCGGCTCCTTGTCGACGGCCGCCTGTTGCGCGGCGGCATCCGCAAGAGAGCCGGCCAGCAGAAAGATGCCCAGAAGGGCCGGACCCCACACCTTGTTCAATCGCATTGGGACCTTCCTTTCGAAGTGAGTACAATTTGTCGGCGAAATTGACTTGGGCTTCATGGCGGCCATCAACTCCCCTTTTCCTCAACTACCCGGTGCGATGCGAAAGCGCTACATGGCGGCCATTGCTGCGATAGCGGGAGCCGGGTGCGCCCGGTGGCCGACTCACCCCGAAGGCGCACCTTCCTGATACAATTTAAGAGCAATCGCCGACGGTGGATAGTGTTCCGACAATTTTGCAATCTCGAAAACTTCGAGAGAGCCGGGGAATGTCTTTCAGTTTGAGGCGGTGAACCGCAGCAACTTCTCAAGGAATACAAGGGAGTGGTTTCAGAATTTGCCGAGCGTATGCGGGTAGAAGTTTGATGCTGAAGGCTAAGGGGTGTTGCCGTCTTCTTGAAGCCGATCCTCGGTTTCAATCGGCCAGAGGGCTCGAATTGTCGTACCTTCACCGGGATTGGACGTTATTAGAAAATTCCCCCCTGTCAATTCGGCCCTTTCTCTCATGCTGGTAAGCCCGAGGCTTGTGGTGGCGTTGGTTTGCATAACCACATCCAGATCCATGCCCACACCATCATCGGAGACGGTCAACTCGAGTCCACCGGCATTCTTGGATAGCGAAATGTCAACCCACTCCGCCTTGCTGTGCTTGGCGATATTGTTCAACGCCTCCTGGGCGATTCTAAAGATGTTCACCTTCAGGTCCCTGGGGACTTCCTCTTCCGAGATTCCGGCCTCAAGCTCGATGTGGCGTGCCGGATACAGTTTCATGCATTCCATGCTCAGCCATTCGAGCGTCGCCAACAGCCCCACGTTGTCCAACATTGAAGGTCGCAAACCCATGTAGATTCTTCTGGTTTCGTCGATTGACCGCTGAAGGACGGGGACGAACTGCCCCAGGTGGTTCAAAGCAGCATTGTCATCACCTTCGTCCCTGAGCTGCAGGGACATTTCAACCCAAAACTTGACGGCGGCGAGAGTCTGTCCGATGCTGTCGTGGAGTTCGGAAGCAAGTCTTTTCCTCTCTTCTTCCTGAACGGAGATAAGCTTTGAAGGAATTTGCCGAAGTTCCTCATTGGCTCTTTCCAGTGCGGATGTCCGCTCCTCCACTCTTCGCTCCAGTTCGTGGTGAGCCTCCCGCAGCTCTTCCTCTGCTCTTTTGTGTACCGTTATGTCCTCGTATGTGCCCAGTACACCCTTGATTTGGCCTTTCAAGTCGTCCATTGGGACCTTGCTTGTGCGAAGCCAGATTGTAAAGCCTCCCGGTGTAGTCTGATTTTCTTCATAACCGATCTTAGGCATCCCGGTTTCAATCACGAGCCGGTCATCTGCACGATATTGTTGAGCCTGTTCCCTCCAGGCCAGCTCAAAGTCGTCCTTGCCTACTATTTCCTCGGGTGATTGGAGACCCGCATCGAGAGCAAAAGGACGATTGCAACCCAGGTATTTCAAGTCGGGGTCCTTCCAGAAGACCCTAACGGGAATGGTGTCCAGAACCGAATGCAACATCTGCCGGGACTCCTGCAGGGCCTGTTCCACACGCTTGCGCTCCTCCACTTCACATGTGAGTTGTTCATTTGTGCTGGCCAATTTGGCAGTGCGCTCCGTCACCAATTCCTCGAGGTGATCGCGATACCCGCTCAGCTCCTGTTCGGTCCGCTTGCGCTCGGTGATGTCCCTGACAACACCGCAAAGAATTCTCTTTCCCGGCAGATCGAAGGCACTGGAAGACAACTCCACGGGGAATATCGTACCATCCTTTTTCCTGTGATAACAAAGGGGCGCTTTTGTTCGCCCCGGTGTTTCATCCAGACATTCCTTCAATAGATCGGGTTCTGTGCTGATCTCCGTATGTTTCAGTCCCAGGAACTCGTCGCGCGTATAGCCGTAGAGTTGCAAAGCGCTCTGGTTGACGTCGATGAATTGGCGGTTGTCGGCATCGAGAAGGAAAATGGCATCGGGTACTGTTTCGAAAAGCTGCCTGTATTTTTCCTCGCTCTGCTTGACTTTTTCCTCGGCTCGTTTTCGATCCGAGATATCACGAATGGACTGGATGGCTCCGATTATATTCCCGTCATGGTCAAAAAGCGGGGATGCCGTCCCCCAGAGGTAAGCGCCCTTGCCTCTGTAAGCCTTGGGAACAAGAACCTCTCCATAGACTGTCTTCTCTTTCCTCTCGACAAAATCATATTTTCTCTCGGTTTCGTCTTCACAGCCCATGACCAGGTCGATAATTATCGGTCTTTTTTCCCCGTAAAAGGGAACAGCGTACATGTAGTCGCCCTTTCCGATAATCTCCTGTTGCTTCACGCCCGTCATTTCTTCAATGGCCCGGTTCCAGGCTATAACCCTTTTCTGCCGATCTATGACAAAGGTCGCATCAGGCAAAAAGTCGATTATATCCTGAAGCTGCTGGTGCGCCTTTCTCAACGCCTCATTGGCTCGTTTACGCTCACTGGTTTCCAAAAGGAGCAGAGCATTGGTTTTTCGCAATTCGATCGTTCGCTCCGCGACCAGTATTTCCAGAAAGCCGTGAGACTTCTTCAAAGCCTCCTCCGCCTTCTTTTGCTCCGTGACGTCGTCCACCAGCGCCAGGACATGAGGCAGCCCATCATCATTTTGAAGAACACAGGTCGAGATGCGTACCGTCCTTTTTTCCCTGTCCGCACGAACGATTTCCCATTCCTGCGCAATAAGGTCCTCGCCCTGCCACATCCTGGCCATACGGTCCACGGCCTGCGGCCGGACCTTCGGTTCGGCATGGATGCTCTGATACCAGCCCAGCCTGTTGATATCGTCCATCGTGTACCCGGTAATTTCAGTCATGCGCTCATTCCAGACCGTAAATTTGACAAACGGGCGCTCGACCACCTTATGGCACACGCATAATCCTTCGGCTGCACGCTCAATGATAGCGGACCGGAAGGCATGCTCTCTTCGTAAAGCTCTCTCTACACGGTTGCGCTCGGCGATTTCGCTTCGCAGCTCTTCATTGGCCGTCGCAAGGTCGGCGGTTCGCTTCTCGACCCGCACCTCCAATTCTTCCCGCGTCTTCCGCAGAGCAATTTCGGTCTTCTTGCGTTCGATTGCGTAACGCATGGCGCGAGAGAGCAGACCACTGTCGATTTCCCCTTTGACCAGATAATCCTGTGCGCCGGCCTGTACTGCCTGAACAGCAAGCATTTCATCATCGAATCCCGTTACGACGACTATCGGCAGTTCCGGCGCCTTGGCCTGAGCCGCGGCAAAGGTATCCAACCCCTCTGAGTCCGGCAGGAAAAGATCCAGCAGGACCAGGTCGACATCCAGGACACCCAGAAGCTCCAGCCCCTCGGAAAGCCGGTCCGCACACTCCAGAAGATACCGGCTGGTTCTTATTTCGGAGAGGTATTCCCGAATGAGCCTCGCGTCGCCGGGGTTGTCCTCGATCAACAAGAGCCGTACAGGTTTATCGATCATGTCACTCACTCTGCGGCAGTTTGACGATCGTGAACCAGAATTCCTCGATAGATGTGACTACGGAGATAAACTGATCGAGATCCACGGGCTTTGTTATGTAGCAGTTTGCATGCAGGGCGTAGGCCTTAAGGATGTCCTGTTCGGCCTCGGAAGTGGTAAGCACTACTACCGGAATGGTCCTCAGATTCTCGTCGGCCTTCAATTCCGCAAGCACTTCGCGGCCGTCTTTTTTGGGCAAATTCAAATCGAGCAGGATGAGGTCCGGACGCACGGCATCCGAGTACTTGCCTTCGCGCCGAAGGAAGCTCATGGCTTCCACACCGTCCTCGACCACATATAAGTTATTATTGACCTTGCCCTCCTTGAGCCCTTCTATTGTCAGACGCACGTCGCCGGGGTTGTCTTCCACCATTAGTATCTCCACCGGTTTACCTGCCCTGGCGCTATTTACCATCGTTTTTTCCCCCTTCAGCCGGAATTGTAAAGTAGAACGTCGTTCCTTCTCCGGGATCGGATTCCACCCAGATTCTTCCGCCATGCCGTTCCACGATTTTTTTGCAGATCGCCAGCCCTATACCGGTTCCTGGATAATGCCCCTTGCCGTGCAGACGTTGAAAGATCATGAATATCCGATCTGCATATTTCATATCGAATCCGATGCCGTTGTCCCGCACCGAAAACAGCCACTCGCCTCCATTACGCTCAGCCGAAACATGAACGCGGGGTGGACTCCCTGCTCGAAATCTAACCGCATTGCCGATCAGATTTTGAAACAACTGGCCCAATTGCCCGGCACAAGCCACCACGTTCGGCAGAGGATCGTGGGTGACGACGCTGTTGCTCTCCGCAATCAAGGTCGCCAGGTTCATGAGCGCCCAGTCCAGGGCGGTTTCGCATTCGATAGGTTTGAAGATCTCCGCGCGCCTGCCCACACGCGAATATGCCAGCAGGTCGTTGATCATCTGCTGCATGCGCTTGGCCCCCTCGACCGCGTAGCCGATAAACTCGTTCGCGTCGTCGTCGAACCTGTCTTTATAACGGCGGGCCAGCAACTGCACATAGCTTGCAACCATACGCAAAGGTTCCTGCATGTCGTGGGAAGCCACATAGGCAAACTGTTCCAGTTCGGCGTTCGAGCGCGCCAGTTCGGCCGCCTGTCTCGACAGAGCTTCCTCCGCCTGTTTGCGGCTGGTGATATCGGTGACCACCACAAAGCTTCCCTTAAAACGACCGTCAGCGCGAAAAACGGGTTTCGGGGACATTATCGTATATACCTCTTGTCCCTCTTTTTTCCTCCATGTTATCTCGTAGGGTGCATCTGCCCCTTTCCGCCTTCTGATTATTTGTTCATCCAATATGCTCCGGTTCACCTCATCGAGAAAATCCGTCATCGGATGCCCAATCATTTCATCTCGCGAGTACCCCAAAATCCGGCAAAGTCTTTCGTTGACGTAACTGATGCCGCCATCTTCATCTCGTATCAGGAGTCCGTCATTCATAGTCTCGACAAGACTTCGGTATCGGAGTTCACTCTCCTGCAGTGCTTCCAACGCCTGCTTCGTCTCCGAGGCATCTTCAAAAAGACCAACGGCTCCTATGAATTTGCCGTCCTCGGAGGTTATCCTGCTGTACATGGCTCTCACCCATGTAGTTTTGCCGCCGGTAACAGAGACGTACTCACCTTCGAAGTGACCGCGTTTACCCGCAAGCGCGCACAGAATCGCCGATTTCATAGCCTCATTCTGCACGCCTTCGACCATATTGAATCCGATTATCGTCTCCCGGGGACCTCCCATCAGATTGCGGAAATGCTCGTTGCAATCGACAATCACGCCGCGTTCATCGAAGTGCATGATCCCAAGGGGAGAGTGGTTGAAGATCAACCGGTACCTTTCTCCGCTCTCGCTGACCGCTTCCTCGGGCCGCAAGCGAATGAGTGCGTCTTTTTCCAGTTCCCGAACCCGCTTTTCGAGTTCTTCATAGCTTGGTTTCCGAGTCACCGGGAATTACCTCTCATCAGACAATTGCATTGAATGGATCTGTTGATGCGTTTGACTTACTGACGAATTCTCTCCGAATTTCATAACACTGTATTGATGGAGTTGGAACATTTTTATTTAAAACGCACAGGCGCGATGGGGAAAAGTGACACGGGAGAAGGCTGACGCGGGAGAGGACTGACGCGCAGGCGCGGGGACATCGAGAAAGAACAACTCTTGAACACGCGAACGCGGGAGAAGGCTTACGAGTGGCCGTGTCAGTCTTCTCCCACGTACATTTACTGCGCGCTATCCCCTCTTTGCGGCAAAACCCTTCATGTAATCGATAAGCGCCTTCACCGCCTCCAGGGTAACCGCGTTGTAGATGGACGCCCTGAGGCCGCCGACCGACCGATGCCCCTTGAGTCCAACCAACCCGGCCTCGGAGGCCCCTGCCAGGAATTCCTTTTCCAGCTCTGCCTTGGGCAGCAGGAATGTAACATTCATACGCGAGCGGGAATCCGGTCTGGCCGTTCCCCGGTAGAAGTCCTGGCCGTCGAGGAAGGTGTACAGCAGTTGGGCCTTCTCGTCGTTTATGCTCTCCATCTGATCGAGGCCTCCGACCGTCTCTTCGATCCACTCGAGCACAAGGCTGCATACGTATATGGCAAAGCACGGCGGCGTGTTATAGAGCGAGTTGTTCTCCGAAAAGGTCGTGTATTTGAACATCGTGGGCAGCTCTTTCGGGACCCTTTCCAGCATGTCTTCGCGAATTATGACCAGGGTTACCCCTGCCGGACCCAGGTTTTTCTGCGCGCCCGCATAAATCAGCCCGAACGGGGCCGGATCGAACCAGCGGCTGAAGATATCGGAAGACATGTCGCTCACGATCGGGGCGGCGCCCGGGCCGGGGAAGCTGCTCCACTGTGTGCCCCGGATAGTATTGTTGGATGTTATGTGGAGATAAGCCGCATCGGAATTCAGCGGGACCTCCTCCGGAATGAACGTAAACTCCCTGTCCTCGGATGTCGCCACCACGCGCACATCCTTGCCGAGCAGGCGGGCTTCCTTTATTGCTCTCGTTGCCCAGGTGCCCGTGTTCACATAATCGAGCGGCCTGCCAACGACACCGAGATTCATCGGCGCCATAGTGAATTGCGTGCTCGCCCCGCCCTGGAGAAACAGCACGTGATAGTTTTTCCCGAGGCCCAGCAAGCGCCTTATTCGCTGGATGGCGCCATCCACTACGGATTCGAAAGCCTTAGACCTGTGGCTGATCTCGAGTATCGACATGCCCGAGCCCTGAAAATCAAAAATCTCCATTTTTACGCGCTCGAGCACGACCAGGGGCAGAGCAGCCGGCCCCGGATTAAAGTTAAAGACTCGCTGACCCATTATTTTTTCCCTCGTATATGGTCACCTGTCCAGCCGAAGCTCTAAGTCTTCGGGATTCATCCTTATTGGCAGGGGTGAAACGCTAATTTGGCGGAGTTCTTTTGTCAATTCCTTTTTCGATATTACCTTTTTGGAATTATATTTTTCAATATGGAATCATGGAATTGACTCCGGAATCCCAATGCCGGATATTGGACGCCGGAAACGAGCAGTAAACAGCGCATGACGTGTAAATCCCCCGGTATCGTGAACGGGGACAGGGCTGGATGGTGGACGCCGAATGAAAATCGAATGGCATATTGGTCACCCGAACGAGTGGCAAGCCGACGCTCTCGTATTCTTTGTTTTCGAAAACGCTTCGGAATATCTTCCGGGCTTGAAGGGATTTCTGGAAGGAGCCGGGAAATGGCTCGATGGCTCAACCGCGCTTCTGGATTTCCGGGCCAAGCCCAACGAAGTAGCCGTTTTATATGCGCCGGCGCCCAACGCCCCCGTCCCCCGCGTCCTGCTTGCGGGCTTGGGCCCGGCTGAGCGCTTCGAAGCCGAAAAGATCAAGAACGCCGCCGCATTCGCGCTGAGAAAGTGCCGCGAGTTGGGCATCGAGCGGGTCGGAATACCAATATCGGCCCTGGACGGCTTTTGTGCCGAAGCTTCTCCATGCGCCAACGGAAAAACGCCCGGGGAGGCGCTGCTAAGGGAGGCGCTTACAGGCGCGCTCACGGGGCTTCATCGTTTCGATGAAATGAAGACAAAAAATTCGGCTGTCCCGGCGGGTCCGGAATCGATTATGCTCCTGTCCGATACCAGTCCGGGGCCTCTTTTGAAGGACTCTGCCGATCTGGCCCGGGCCGAAGCAGCCGGGATCGTGCTGGCAAGAGACCTGACCATATCGCCGGCCAACCGGGTGACCCCCGGGTTTATAGCCGATACGGCATCGCAGATTTCGGCCCGTTTCGGGTTCAAGATCGAGGTCATAGACCTGGAATCGGCGCAATCCTTGGGGTTGGGAGCTTTTGCCGCCGTTGCCAAGGGAAGCCGCGAACCGGCCTGTTTCATCGTAATCGAGCACGCGCCGCCGGGCGACCGTAACGGTCCTCCGATTGTTTTTATCGGCAAGGGCATCACCTTTGATACGGGAGGCATTTCCCTCAAGCCGGCCAACAAACTGGAGGCCATGAAGCAGGATATGGCGGGGGCCGCATCCGTTCTGGGCGCCTTTGAGGTGATCGGCCGCACGGGTCTGGACAGGCGCGTCGTGGGCATTCTTCCGTGCACCGAAAACATGCCCGGAGGCCAGGCATATAAGCCCGGCGACGTGTTTCGTTCCTATTCCGGGCAGACGATTGAGATCATCAGCACCGACGCTGAAGGCAGGCTTGTGCTCTGTGACGCGCTTGCCTACGCCGCCGACCGTTATAAACCGGCGCTCATGGTCGATATAGCCACCCTGACCGGGGCATGCATTGTGGCCCTCGGCAATAACGTCGCTGCGGTCCTTGGCAACCGGGAAGAACTTGTGCGCTCAATCGAGAAGATCGGCGCCTCAGTGGGCGAGCGGTTTTGGGCCCTGCCGCTCTGGGATTTCTACTTCGAAGCTTTGAAAAGCGATGTGGCGGACATGAAAAACGTCGGCGACCGTACAGCCGGGACAATCGTCGGGGCATCCTTTCTAAAACAGTTCGTGCCGGAAAAGATCCCCTGGGCGCACCTCGATATCGCAGGCACGGCATGGACGGACTCGGACACCGGAGCTTCCCCCAAAGGCGCAACCGGCTTCGGCGTGAGGACCCTTTTCGAAATCGCGCGCCGCTGGCCTGGCTTGTAATCGAACAACCACGTGGAACTGGCGCCTGGTGGAGACTAACGCGTCACTGCCCCGTCCTTAGCTTCAGGTTGTTCAATTTTTCAAGAAGCTCTCTGGGCGCTTCCGAACCTCGCTGGTCGATCACGTGGGGGGTAATGGCAATCAGGAGTTCGGTCCGAATCAGGTTCGAAGTCTTTGACGAGAACAGAGGCGAAAGAAGGGGTATGTTCTCGAGCCAGGGAATCCCGGCTTTATCGTTTTCCTGCGATGAATCGATAATTCCGCCGATTACCACTGTAGAGCCGCTCTGAGCAAGCAGGGTGGTCTTCAGGTCCCTTTCGGTAAACGTTGGCGCGGTATTGCCGGCGCCCACCGTGGTGTTTGCACCCACCCGCCGGATGGTCTGTTCCAGCTCGATACGGACGAGGCCCCCTGCGTTTATATGGGGGGTTACGTTCAAAATGACACCGGTTTCGGCATAATCGATAGTGCTGAAGATGGAGTTTCCAACTGTGCCGGTATCGGTGGCATACGAACCGGTCGGGACCGGCTGCCTGCCACCCACCGTGATTGTGGCCTCCTTATTGTCGGTGGCCAGAAGCGTAGGAGTGGAGAGTATGTTGACGTTGGTTTTTGAGGACAGCGCGCTCAGCAGCACCGCTATGTTGCCTGCATTCGCAACCCAGGCGGCGGCCATCCCCGGTCCGGCGACCTGTCCGATGGAAAGAGGAAACGGGAGGGCGCTGGTTGGGGTGCTCGTCGAGGTCGAGGAGGACGTTGTCGTGGTGGCGCTGTTGGCAAGTCCTCCAAAAGAGAGACTGTATCCGGCGTTGGTTGTCGGATGGTTCTGAAAATAGTACTGCAGCCCGAAACTGAAGTCCTTGGTCAACTCCACCTCTGCAACCATCACCTCTATCAGAACGGCCCTCGGCAAGATGTCGAGTGTCTCTATCGTCTTCTTTATTTTTCCATAATCTACCGCGTTTGCCCGCACAACTATTGCGTTATTTACCTCATCGGCAATCACCATCACTTCTCCGGTGAAAACGCCTGAGGGCTTTCCAGTCCCGCCGGCGCCAGTCGTACTCCCGAAGGCTCCACCGCCGCCGGTCCGCGAAGCGGCCCCCCCGTACGAGGTTCCGGATACTGCCCCACCGCTCGTCCCTGTGCCTGAGCTACCCGAAGTGCCGCCGCCAAAACTGCCGCCGCTCGCAGAGCTTCCCATGGAAGAGCCGCCGCCGAAGCCACTCGTACCACCAAGGGTACTGCCGCCGCCGAAACTGCTGCTGCCTCCCCCGAAACTGCTGCTGCCTCCCCCGAAACTGCTGCCGCCTCCAAAACTTCCGCCTCCCAAACCGCCGGTGCGCGTCTGGCTACGCCCGGACGGCACAATCTGCTGGCCCATGCCGCTGGTCCCGGTGGCAATCCCGAATACCTGGCCCACGATCTGGGAAATGTCGCGCGCCAAGCCATTCTGGACGAAATATACGTATACGTCTTCCTGGTTGCCCACTCCCCGCACGTCCAGGGCCTGGATCCATTGCTTTGCCGATTTAATCAGCTCCGGGTTCTGTGCCAGTACGAGCACGCCTCCGAAATTATTCAGGGGCATGAACGCCAGGCTGTTCTTAATGGCGCTCTCCTTGAATCCGCCGAGTTTGTTCATCAGGGACTCCATTCCCTGAATGGCGTCCTGGGGGGCGATCGTATAGATCGGGACGATCTCCATACTGATTTCCTTGAGAATATTTATGTCGATCGTCTTGATAAGATTCACCAGGGACCGGGCGTTATCGGTTTCTTCCACGAAAATAAGCGTGTTTGAAAATTGCTCTGAAATGACTTTCCTGCCAGGCGTTAGAAAGGGGGTGATAAGGTTGGTCGCCTGCTTGGTGTCGATGAAACGCAGTCTGTAGATGACTATAAGGGGCCTTGACGGCTTGTCTGCTCCAAGCAGGGATTCACTTGCGACCGGGAGCCCGCCCATGCCGGTTTTCTGGGAAGCCTGAACGAAATAAAACCCCTTTTTCGGGATGATGCTGACGCCGTTTGCCTCATATGCCTTTGTCACCATCTGAAGAAGTTCATCATTGTCGAAATCGCCATCGATATACATGCTGACCCGGCCTTGAAGCGCCTGGTCCATCACATAATTGACCTTCAACTGGTCGCTGAAGATCTGGTTGGTTACCTCCGCGACATCGGCTTTCTCGAAATTGAGAACAATCCGCTGCTTTTCTCCGGACGGAGGCAAAGGCGCCCCGGAAGGGACCTGCTGGTTGACCGGGCTCATCAGCCCAGTCTCCACGGGCGATATGACGGCTTTGATAGGGGGCACTTTCTTGGGCGGTGGGGTCGCGGCTCCTATGGAAACCGATCTGCTTGCCTCATCTTTTCCCTTCGAGAACTTATCCGGCGGGGCGGCCGGTTCGGATGGAGCCATATGATCGCCCGGCGAGGAAGAATAGAGGCCCCCGGAACTCTGGGGCGCCGTCCCGGTGGTGCTTCCCTGCGTCCCTCGACTGATCGGGCTTTGCGGCGCACTCTGACACGATAAGAAAGCAATTGCCAGTATCAACAAAAGGATAGACCGATATGGCCTCATTTGATAATCCCCTCCAGACAGCAAAACTGCTGACCATCCACAACTACAACGCTATTGAAATCAGCCCCACCTATACCACAATCATCCGGCGCATAAAAGCGCGGACATGCAGATCTCATGGGACCGTGTAGGATGGACTTGTTCCTCCCGGCTCATCCACCGATCGAAGTCATGGAATTTCCTGTTTAGGATTTCTCCCCTTTTTCCATAAGGGCTGTAAGAATTACGTTTACAACAAGGTCGGGGCCTTTGCTTCTTTGTATTTTCTGTATGTTGATTTCCTGCACCAGTATAGCGAATTGAGAATTCCTGACCCTTGAGAGAAAATAATGCAGCCCTCCGATGCTTGTCATAAGATTGAACCTGAGATGCACTTCCTGATAAAGGCCATATTCCTTACTGGCAAGCACCTGATATGTCTTGATTTCCAGCTTGCGTCCTTCGGCTGAGCCCTTCGATGAAAGCAGGTCCCCGAGGGAAGCTGCGAGTTGATACGGGTCAGTGCCCTGGAAGAGCTTTTTTTGCATGTCCTTGACCTCGCCCTCCTGCCTGGCAAGGTCTTCCTGGATGCTTTGGCCCTGTTTAAGCTTCTGCTCGTATTTGGAAATGATCTCATGCTGCTGCTTTATTTTCGATTCAAGCATCTCTTTCTCATTGACTATCGGGACGACCCAGACAACGTCCGCCACGGCCAGGGCCAATATCACGATAACAACGGCCGCTATCGACCGCCTGTTTTTCCTGACGTCCCCAATCCTTATGTCCGGGACCCTGATCTTCATTGCTGGTCCTCCGCTTGGACATTGTCCCCTTCATCAACGGGTGCCTCCTGCTGGACCCCGTCATCAACTACCTCAACTTGCTGCTCGTCCGCTTCCGTATTTTCAGCTCCCCGAGCGCTTTTTGCCTCACCCGGGGCCGGGCTTTCAGGTACCGCGTCGGCCGTTTCGGCCGGCAGGGCCTCGAAGCCTTTCTTCAGTTTGTCGATATCAAGCTGGAGCTGGACGTTAAATCTCTCCTCGTCAGTGCCCGGGTCTCGAGTCACCGGGGAAGCGAATTTCACGTCTGTAAGCCCTTCGACCTTCGATAGCTCAGCCAGGTACTTGAGAGCCGATTTGCTCTCGCCCCTCAAAATGAGCTGACCCTTGCGGAGCGACAGATAATTGAGCCAGGTGTCCTCGGGTGTCAGTTGGGTCAGCAAACTCATGAGCTCCATGAGCCGATAGTCTTCGTGGTTGAACTCCGACAATGTTTTCTGGTCTTCCCGAAATTTCGTGATGCGGGTCTGGAGTTCTTCTATCGGCTTCCACCGCGTCTCGAGCTGATTTATCTGCGTTTTGAGACGTTTGCTGGTCTGGACCATGTTCTCCGCCGAATGCGCCTGGTAAAAACCATAGAGGGCAAAAATAAGAACAAGGGCGGCCAGAGGCAGGGCAATGCGCGGAATTTCCCAGGGCTTCAACAGGATTTCAGTGTCAAAAGTGTGAATGGCGTCCTTTTTGAGCAGGAAGCGGAGCGAACTTTCGACGAAAGAGCTCGATATCTCCCGCACCTTCACCTGTAATCCGTACTGCCTCCAGGTATCGCCGGGTTTTCGGGGAGAACGGCACTCTTCGGGCGCACACACCAGATGAATGTGCGGTTCGTCGGTCTCGGGGCCAAAACACTTGAGATTTTCAGAAAACAACCTCAGGCATTGGGATGTCCTGCCTGCGACCGTCGAGTCCAAAAAGGCCCCACGGTAAAAACGATGCACTTCAAGAGTATCTTCGTCCAGAATTCGGGCCAGGATTTCGGTCTCTTCGGCGCCTTCCCCCTCCCCATGCAGGAAAGCAGCAAAAGACAGCGCACCCGGCACGACTGCAAATGTGTGAAAAAGAGGCCCGTTCACCGCCTGATTGAGCTTGTCGTAGATCTCCGTTTGAATAGAGAAAATCGGGACACACATTTGATGTTTCAAAGCAACCGGCGTCCCGAAAAAATGCAGGGTGGCGTCATCTTCGTAAAAGATATTTTCCTGCCAGTCGAAGTTAATCGCCTCATCGAGGTGATCCTTTATCGACAGGGGATAATGTTCTCCGTGGACGGAATAGAAAGCGCCGGAAACGATCGCCAGCAGTGCGCTCCCCTTCCTTCCCCTTGGTCTGAGATTCAAGTGCTCGAGATGATCGAAAACCGATTCGCCCGGCGGGACGTGATGCTGCTCGGCCGGCCCGATTGTCCATGTTCTCCAGCGCCTGTTTGCCTGAAGGATCTCGATTCTCTGCGGTTCGATGTAGACTGCGTACAGGTGTGAAGGCCTGTACTTGATTATGCCTTTGAGCATTGCATTTCCTTCCGGAGATCGGATGCCGGACGTCGGAAACCGGATACGAATCCGACCCCCCATTTCCCGATCTCCATCACATGACCTTCCTGCTCAATATCTTGTATTGCTTGCCGCCCTCGGAGGTAAGTCGCACCTCGATCCAGATACCCACGCTCGGCGGGCCGCTAAAGCTCTGTCCAAAAGAAAGAATACGATAAATGCCGCCGGTTCTCCAGGTGAAAGCCTTGAGGGTCGCGGGTTCCTGCTGTCCCTCGAATTCTTGAGGCATCTTTGTATTGTTACCATAGATCGTCAAGAGACTGAAAAGAGAATTCTTGCCCGGAATTACAACGTTTTTGAAATTCTCGGGAAAATCGACCATCCTTTCGGTCGTTCCACGGTCGTAACCATAAAAAAGTTCCTGGCTGATGCCTGGAACGAGCAACAACTGATCCAGGCTGGTGAGCTTGCCGTTGAACGGGATGTAATTCAGGCCGGCTCGAATATAACCGTCTTTTTCCATCCCTTGAGGCCGGGGGATGTCGTCAACATCGATGAAATCAAGTATACGGTCCGCCAGTTGCTCCGATTCCCCTTCCTGCGCTCCGGCCCTCTGTAGCACCGTCCTGAGCTGCACCTCCTGCACCACGTTGACGTTCACCTTGACGTCTTCAGGCTCGACAATCACCACTGCGGCCCCCGTCTGGTACTCGACGAGGCGAGGGCGTCCATCGGGCTGCCAGTTCGAATCAGAGGGCTTGTCGAAAAGCTGAGGCGCAGGGGCCGCTTTCATTCGCGCCAGCGCTTCATAGCACCCCCCGATAGCCAGATGCAGGGCCTGGGATTTTCGAATCGCATGCATCTGGTCCTCTCCCAGGAGGCGGGTTTGAGCGCTAATCTGGAATGCAAACCACATTATGAGGGCGCAAATCCATAAGACGACAATAAGGACCACTCCCCTCTCATCCATCACCCCCCTGCCCGGCTGGAAGAAAAGCCGGACGAATCTGAGAAACGCCGTTCTGATCATTGGCCGTCGGCGACTCCCCCCGGGACATGCGTCTTCTGAACCTCTATCGGAAAAGGGGCGTTCACTTCAAATCTCCTGGCGTGGTCCGTCGAGTCCTGTCCCTTCCACTTTACCAGCACTTCCACCGGTATATCATCCGTGGAATCCCATGAATCCGAGAACTGCTTCGAATTCTTGCCCGCATAGCCAAGGGTGAACTCACGAAAACCAACACCGTACGAGCGGACCTTGGGTTTTTCAGACCGGTTTCCAAGAAACTCCTCGATAGACTTCGTATGATACGGGTCCATTATTAGTTCTGAATAATTTATCACTCCTTCTTTCGCATCATAGTCGTAGCGGGCGATTACGGACACACCCTGTGAGATCGCCTTGACGGAATGGGCGGTCACGAAAGCGATCGAGTCGGCTTGCCCCGAGAACACGGCGCGCGCGCCCTCAGCGAACTTTACCGGGAGCGGATCACACTCGGCCAGTTGGCGCTGGAGCAGGTCGGCCAGTTCGTAAGACGGGTCCGGCTTTTCATCCTGAACTCTTATCCATACCCGCAGGACAAAAGCAAAGCATGCGGACAGAATGCCGATCACAACGGCAGAAATGGCCGAAGCGATAATCAGTTCGATAAGTGTGAAACCTGTCTTATCAAAGCGTTTCAGAATCACACGCCCTCCCGTGCCATTTCATGCGTCCCCGCGTCCAAATGTTATTTTGTCTCCGCGTCCCCACGTCGGCTTTTTACAGTCCGCCCTCTTTCCGCTCGCTGGGCACTATCATGCTGAATTCCAGCTTTCCTGAACCGTAGCTCAATAAAACGCGGTATAACCCGCCCGATTTCTCTTCCAGACTGGAGTCCCCCAGTTGTACCGGAAACAGGTTGACACCCACCGTCGGGGCCCCTTCGAACTCTTCCAGATGTACAGAGCCCTGCATGGCCTTCACGGGATCGGCAAGGAGGATCTGCGCGGCGGCTTCCAACACAGGTCGAATCTGGGCCTTGTCTTTCAAGTTTATCTTGTAGCGAAGGGACTCGGATATCAGCCCCAGCATAGCGCCGATCATCAAGGTTGCAAGCGCCAGGGCGACCAGCATCTCCAGGAGCGTAAATCCGCGCCGGCATTCACCGATGCGGGAAAATGCGGATACGCTGACTCGAAAAGGCGCCGCCATTAGTGGATACTCTTTTGATACTGGTGGCCTGTCATACCTCTATCCCACCCCGCACGCATTTCTGCCCGAGATTGGGCAAAACACTTTACTGCGCCCCGGGTTCATTCCACTCTAATCAGGGACACGGTCCCGAACAGCGGATTAATTAAGACGCGATACTTGCGCTGGTGATCGAAAATAACCTCGACATCATTTCCGACAAGGCTTCCATCGGGGTGAAAAATTATAAGAAAATCACCGGATTCCTGGTCCTGCTGGAGATGTTCCGAAAAAACCTCGACATTCAGAGGTATCGGTCTTACGGGTGGTTTTTCAAAGCCGTAAACTCGCGAAACCCCGTTCAGCCTGAACGCGACCGGATGGTTTGAATTCATGGCCCAGAGGCGGCTCCGTTTTATCGTCTCGGTGAATTCCCGCAGGAAGTCTTTGTCTTCTATCTGTTTCCAATTTGTACCGATCCTTGGCACAACCACGGCCATAGTCAATGCGATGACCGCGAGCACTACTATTATCTCCGCAAGGGTAAAACCGTGAACCGAGGAAGGACCCCTCAGCCCGAGGACGGGAAAAAGACGCCGCAGCCCCGGCCCGGCCCGGTATCCTCTGCCCATGGTCCATTCTCCGATTTGCCTCATCCCATCTCCGTTATCAGCCATGCGACACCCTTGTTTGGTTCTTCGGTCTCCACCGCCAGATTTAGAATTTGATGTCATTGATTCCAAATATGGCGGAAAACATGCTGATAACCATCAGACCGATCAGACTGCCCGTACATAAGATGACGGCCGGCTCCATAAAGGCCATTATCCTCTGGAGGGTCCTTTGAAGTTCTTTTTCAAAGAACTCCGAAAGAGACAGCAGGCCGGCTGCCGTATTGCCCTGCTCCTCTGATATGCGCAACATTGTTCCAATCCGCGGCGGGAAAGTGGAATTATTTCGAAAGAAATTACTCATCGACCTGCCGCTCTTGATCTCCTGGTGCAGCGGTCCGATGGATTCCTTCAGAACGGAATTAATGATCAGTTCCTGACCGAGGCTGAGCGCCCGCAGCAGAGGGACTCCCGACTCCAGCATCGTCCCAAGCGTTCGGCAAAAGCGGGTGAGCTCGCTGTGCAGGATCAAATAGCGCGAAAATGGGAACCAGAACAAAAATCTGTCCAGACCTCTTCTTACCTTGGGCTGAAGCAGAAGATATTTTCCGCCCCAGAAGCCGATTGCAAGGATGATCGGCACGGTCCATCCGAAATCTTTCAGCCACTCGCCGATATCAACCATGACCTGGGTGAGGAGCGGCACCTTCTGGTTCAGGTCGTGAAAGATCTGCGCGAATTTGGGAATGACATAGACCAGCAGGACCACCATCGACACCAGAGAGGTGCCCAACAGGATAATCGGGTAGATCATCGATGAGATCATGGCCTGTCTGAAGGCGCGTCGCTGTTCCATATATTGGGCCAGTCGCCTGAGGATCGGCCCCAATGTGCCGCTTGCTTCCCCGGCCCTGATTATGTGGCCCGAAAGCGTCCCGAAAACGTCGCGGTTCTGGGTGAGCGCGCCGGATAGATCGTTTCCACCCTGAACGCTTTCGAGTAACTCGTTCACCATTCGCTGAAACCGCTTGTTCGTCTGATTGCCGGCAATGAGGCTAAGGGCGCGGTCGACGGGAAGTCCGGCGAGCAGAAGATCGGAGAGATCGAAAAAAAACCGGATGACATGCTCCTCCGGGATCCGCCGCCTTTGTTGGCTTCTTACGGCCTTGATTCTCACCGGATAGAGCCTGCCGGACTTGAGCTTCCTCGCGGCATCGATCTCGGAGAGCGCTTCCAGCACCCCCCGGTGTATCTCTCCGCTTGCATCCCGCGCCTGGTATTGAAAAAAGCTCATTCCTGACACCCGTAAAAAAATGAGAGAAAATAGAAAAAATTCGCCCGTGAGCCGGTAAACGGCGAGCGGGAACGCCCACCTCGCTGCAGCCGCCTAAAGCGACAGGCTCGTGACTCTAAGTACCTCGGACAGCGTGGTTATCCCTTCGACCACCTTTTGGAACCCGTTATAGACAAGAGGCCGATAACCGGATTCAAATGCCTTCTGAGCAATACTGCCGGCATCCTTGCCGGCGACAATCGCCGATTTGATGTCCTCGTTTATCGAGAGTATTTCGAAAATTGCCTGCCTTCCCCTGTATCCGGTATATCCGCACCTGTCACAGCCCTTGTTCTGGTAAAGAGTAAGCGAGCCGGGCAGGTCGGTAAGTATCTGACTGATTCGATCCCGGTCTCCCTCGCGTGCTGTGTACTCCTCTTTGCAGTGAGGACAGAGCACGCGGATAAGGCGCTGTGCAAGCACCGCAAGCACAGAATCCGCCATGAGAAAAGATTCGATGCCTATGTCGCGAAGCCGCGTAATCGCCCCGGGGGCGTCGTTGGTGTGAAGGGTCGATAAGACCAGGTGCCCCGTCAGGGCCGATTCAATGGCTATATCCGCGGTTTCCATGTCGCGGATCTCACCTATGAGCAAGACGTCGGGGTCCTGCCGCACGAGAGAGCGCAGGGCGTTTGCAAAGGTCAGGTCGATCTGGGGTTTCACCTGGACCTGGTTTATTCCGTTTATCTGGTATTCGACCGGGTCTTCGACGGTGATGATCTTGCGCGTGCTGGTATTGAGCTTTTTAAGCACGCAGTAAAGCGTCGTCGTCTTGCCCGACCCGGTCGGCCCGGTCACGAGAATCATCCCGTAGGGGCGCTCGATCAGGTTTTGGATATATTCCAGGTCGCCGGAGTCCATGCCGAGATTCGCAAGATCGTAGTCAACGCTTTCCTGCGCAAGCAATCTCAGGACCACGCTCTCCCCATAAATGGTCGGAACGCACGAAACGCGGATATCGACTTCGCGGTTTCCGAACCGTATCTTGATTTTACCGTCCTGGGGCAACCGCCGTTCGGCTATGTTGAGGTTGGCCATCAGTTTGAGTCTGCTGACGATGGCCGACTGCATCGTCTTCTGAGGCTGGTCGAGATCGAAGAGGACGCCGTCAACGCGGCACCGGACTTGGAAAGAGCGCTCGAAAGGCTCGAAATGGATATCCGAGGCTCGCATATCGAGCGCCCGTGAAATAAGCACGTTTACCAACCTGACGATCGGCGCCTCCTGGGCCAGCCCCTTCAGGTGTTCCAGGTCTTCTTCGTAGCCGTCCGCGCCAATCGAGATTCCATCCCTGGATTCCGCCTCCGCCTCCCGGGCCGCCGTACCGTAGAGCCGGTCTATGGCCGTCCGGATCTCCTCCCGCTGCCCGATGCAAAGGCCAAGCTCCATTCCCGAAAAATAGCCCGCGACGATATTGATGATCGGCAGGTTCAGGGGATTGTTCACAACAACCCGTACCCGGCCGCTTTCCACCTGGATGGGCAAAATGGCGTGCTTTCGGAGGAAAAACATCGAAACCCCCTCTAGAAGCACAGGTTTTTCCGGGTAATCTTCGCGCTCGAGCATCGGAATGCCAAGATAGGTGGACAACACGCGGAGGATGCGGTTTTCATCCGTGATGGCAACGTTTTCAAAAGCATCCAGAATTGGAAGGCCTTCGACAAAGAAATAATGCTGCAACTGCTGTTTCTGCTCATCCAGAAGATTGAATTCCCGCTCAAAGGCGTCCAAGAGAGATATCTGTTCTTCCATGAGTGTCCTGAAAAAAAGGGTTTATGCCTGGTAACGCCGAAAAACCGGCAGCGCCGGCCGCTGATTTCATCGTTCTCCGGTCTGAGGCCGCCCCGAACGGACAGAGGCGGCGCAATCCTTCTCTTCGAAGGGGCTTGCTGATAGGCGGATGCTAGCAAAATCAACCGCAAAAGTAAACGAGAGTATCGTAGGCGTTGCTGCAAGCGACCAAGAGCGAAAGGAAAATCCCAAAAGGTCGACTTCTTATCCCATTATGGTCAAAACGCCCTGTTTTTTCGAAATCTACAGCGCCAAACCGCCGTTTCCAACGAATCCAACAAACAGGAGGTTCAAATCAGTAGTCATTGTGACCATCGACATTTCAAAACCAGCGAAAAAATCCCGTTATTTTCGTTGGCCCCTTTTTCCGCACTCGGATCTCGGTTTACAATTACATGTCGAAGCGCTGATAAACCGGCTGATTTCCCTGACGCAGCCACCACGGAGTTGACTTTGTGAAAGATAACTTTTAAGGTGGCGGCCTTCGATATGCAATATTGACTATATGATATAGAGGAGCAGTATCAGAATGAACTGTGATCAGAAATCCTGCGCGGCCTGCCAGAGTGGGGCGCAGAAAAAATCCAGAGAGGAGCTCATAAGCTGCAAACTCTCGCGCATCAGGAATAAGATCCTGGTGATGAGCGGCAAGGGCGGAGTGGGCAAAAGCAGCATTTCCTGTTACCTGGCTATGGGGCTGGCGCAAAAGGGATTTCAGGTGGGCCTTTTGGATACGGATCTCCACGGACCTTCCATACCCAGGATGTTTGGACTCAGCGGGTCCCTGGACATAACCCCCGAGCGTGAAATTATACCGTATGCATATAAGCCCAACCTAAAAATCGTCTCAATCGAATCTTTGGTCGAGGATCGCGATTCCGCGATAATATGGCGCGGTCCTCTGAAACACGGCGTGATAACGCAGTTTTTGGCCGACTGCAAGTGGGATGACCTCGATTTTCTTGTAATCGATTCGCCGCCCGGAACTGGAGACGAAGCTCAGACTGTCGCAAAACTGGTCTCCGACGCCAGAGCGCTGATCGTTACCACTCCGCAGGAGGTGGCGCTTGCCGACGTGAGGAAGTCGATAAACTTTTGCCGCAAGGTGGACCTTCGGATCCTGGGGCTCGTCGAGAACATGTCAGGACTTTTCTGCCCGCATTGCAACCAGTTTATTCCTATTTTCCTGACCGGCGGCGGCCGCAGGACATCGGATGCAATGAAAGTGGAATTCCTCGGCACCCTGCCCTTCGATCCTGAAGTGGTCGCACGGGGAGACAGTGGCACCCCGCTGGTCGAAGAAAATGGGAACAGGCCGTTCACGAAGGCGCTGGGGGAATTCACGGAAAATGTCCTCAAGAAGCTGGGTGAACAGGCCGGCGGGTGAGCAAACGGTAAGAGCCGATTTGCACAAGACCGAGAAATAAGCGGCAGTAGAATATTACGCTGTTGATTTCACCGATTCCGGAGGATGGAATGCTTAGAATTTCGCTGGATCAGACTTCGCTTGACGAGGAACAAAAAAGTGCCTTAGACCAGATGTGGCTGCGCTGTGTGCGCCGTATCATCCTGAGCACCACACTTGCCGGGAGCGGTCATCCCGGGGGGTCCATGTCCTCGCTGCACCTTCTCCTGATGCTCTACGCCACCATGTCCCACGATTCCTGCGATGTTTGCGGGCAGGACCGTGACCGCCTGGTGGTCAGTATGGGCCATATAAGCCCGGGCGTTTACAGCGTGCTTTGCGAGTTCGGCTATCTGAGCGAAGATAATTTTTGCCTGGAATACAGGCGCACCGGGTCGGCCTTCTGTGGACACATCGAATCGTGTGTTCCGGGAGTCGAATGGAACAGCGGCGTCCTGGGGCAGGGTCTTTCAGTCGGGGCCGGGATGGCCCTTGGGCTGAAACTCTACGGCAGGAAGAACAGGGTGTTCGTGCTCATGGGGGACGGCGAACAGCAAAAAGGCCAAATCTCGGAAGCGCGCCGGTTCGCGGCAAAATATGGCCTGAATAACATGACATGCATAATCGACCGAAACTACCTTCAGATCTGCGGAAGCACGAACGCGGTTATGCCGCAGGACGTTGCGGCCGACTATGCCGCTGCTCACTGGAACGTTGTCTATATCAAGGACGGCCATGACTTCGAGCAGGTTTTCCAGGCGCTTAGAAGCGTTCATCGATACGAGGCGGGAGACCCCCGCTCACCCACGGCGCTCATCGCCCGCACGGTAATGGGCAAAGGCGTCTCCTTTATGGAAAACAAGGCAAAATACCACGGCAGCGCTCTTAGCGAAGAGGAAGCCGCTAAAGCCCTCGCTGAACTCGGCTACGAAAATACCGTTCCCGAGCTGAAGCAAAAAAGGCGCGCCCACTCCCTTTTTCAGAAACATTTCTCGATGCCGTATGTCTATCCCGAGATCGAGACAGGCAACCCCAGGACCTACGGCCCGGGGACCATGACCGACAACAGGTCGGCTTACGGGAACGCCTTGGAGGACCTGGCCGCGCTGAACAACGGAAACGCGGTCCCTAAGGTAATAGGATTTAGCTGCGACTTGGAAGGTTCCGTAAAAATGGGCGGGTTCCACAAGATTTCGGAAAAGGCCTACTTTGAATCCGGCATTCAGGAACATCATGCGGCAACCGCTTCGGGTGCGATCAGCAGGGAGGGATTTGCAACCTTCTTCAGCACATTCGGCATGTTCGGAGTGACGGAAGTCTATAGCCAGATGAGATTGAACGACATCAACAATACAAGCCTCAAACTCGTCTGCACGCACCTTGGGCTCGATGTCGGAGAAGACGGCCAGACCCACCAGTGCATTGATTATATCGGGCTGCTCCAAAACCTGTTTGGCTTCTCCGTGTTCATTCCCGCCGACCCGAACCAGACCGACAGGATTATCAGGCACGTGGCCAAAATCCCGGGCAATTTCTTTGTCGGTATGGGCAGATCCAAGCTGCCTCCGATTTTGGATGAATCGGGCAACCCCGCTTTTGCCGGCGATTACCAGTTCGCCCCAGCCAGGGCCGACTGGCTTCGTCACGGTAATCAGGCGGCTGTCCTCGCCTTCGGCCCCATGGCCCACGAAGCCGTGAAAGCATCCGAAGAACTGACCAAGAAGTACGCGATAAGCACTGCGGCCCTCAATTTCGCATCGATCAAGCCGCTCGACGTCGAGGCAATCGCCGAAGCGGCAAAAACGGGACTGATCGTGACTGCCGAGGACCACCACATAGATACCGGGCTCGGATCGCTCGTCGCGGCCGTAATCGCGGAAAATTCGCTCCCGTGTAAACTCGTGAGGCTTGGCGTAAAGGAGTACGGGTCCTCAGGAAAACCCGAGGAACTTTACAGGTCGGAAGGGATCGACAGTGAGGGCATTATAAGAGCCGTTTTGCAAGCACGGGCAGTCGCACATTCAAGAACGTGATGGCCTGTTCCATGAAAACGTCGCTGAGCGGATTTAGATCGGGAGGCAGCGCACTCGCGAAAAGAGACGGCAGGACCGGCTTGGATGGTACGATGAGTGAGCCGGCATAACGCATAAGCGGCAGATCGAGCATACGGTTTCTAAGCCTGCCCAGCGTGGGGTTTGCAAACAGCCTCAGAAAGAAATTCTGGCTCAGAAAACATCCTGCGATCCTTTTGGCTGTCGGGACCTGCCCCAAGCCCACGAATCCGAGCAATTCACGGTAAAGCCATGCGATTTCAAAAACCCGTTCCTTCTTTCCGAGGTCCCTCAGGAGGCCGGCGCATTCTTCCGTCGCCCGTGATGATTCAACCAGCCGGAGAGCTTCAAGCTCCGATTCGATCAGCCTGTGGCACTCAATAAAAGACAGCCTCTTTGCCGCGCAGT